>Ga0315316_10000485_pt1 | contig 26409 bp, 12 predicted proteins | sample M160m3416metaG_FD_203702 | JGI IMG/M metagenome (GOLD analysis project Ga0315316, IMG submission 203702) | Ammonia-oxidizing marine archaeal communities from Monterey Bay, California, United States - M1 60m 3416 | ecosystem: Environmental > Aquatic > Marine > Intertidal zone | place: USA... | reverse complement strand
ATCGATGAAGCCGGATGATCCCACCGAACTGCGACGGACAATTTATGCCGAAGTCAGTCGGTTTGAATTGAACCCGATTCTGTCATTGTTCGATTTCCCCGATCCCAACGCCCACTCTGCAGGACGTCTGGAAACAAATACGCCTTTGCAAAAACTGTTTCTGATGAACAGCGATTTCATCACGGCACACGCTGACGTGCTGGTCACTGATATCGAGGCATCAGAGACGACAGACGTCGAGCAGTCTGTCGCGGCAGTATTCCAACGGGTTTTTCAACGTGCTCCGGACGAAGAGGAACTGCGGGCTGCAACGGAGTTTCTTTCCGCTGACGACAACAATCTGGCACTCTTTGCGCAGGCGTTGCTGATTTCGAACGAATTCTGGTTCGTGGACTGAATCCGGCAGACTACGCCGGCGCCGCCAGCATTTTTCTTACGACGACAACCACGAATACCAGATACAGAACGCAAGCCACAATCAGCGGATATATCAGTGCAGGCATGGACGTCAACAGTCCGTCTGCCAGCCATGCCTGCGCAAAACACAGGGGCGCCATTCCGATGCCTGTGGCGACCGTCACTTTCCAGATGGGAATACGTGTCAGCCCGGCCGCGTAGGAAATCATGTCGCTGGAGGTCAGCGGGTTGATGCGCAGCAGAAAAACCAGCCACATTCCGTGCGACTCGACCTTCGCCTGCAACTGCTCAAGCCGTTGTTCCTCAAAAAAACGACAAAGCCACGTGCGACCCAGAATTCTGGTAACGGTACAGGCAATTGCCGCACCAATGACATTGCCCAGCAGCGACAGTGCCCCACCGGGAAACGGCCCAAAGATGATGCCTCCCGGCGCATACAGCATCAGACCGGGAATGGGAGCAACGACCACTTCCACGGTAACAAACACCACATAGACGAGCGGTGCAAAGTTTCCGAAGCTGAGGAAATACATTTTCAATCGCTCAAGCTTCACCGCTGGATCAGAATCCAAGCGCATCAGATCGTATACAATCCCGCCACTATGCCACGAAGCCGCCACCACACCCACGACGGCACAGACCGCAAAGATCATCAACAGCTTTGCTGTGCGAAAACCGGTTTGTCGTACGCTGGAGGTTACGGGTGGTGCCACATTGTCTGTACCGTGACCTGCAGTAAGTAAATCCCGTTTTCCTGAATCATCACTTCGATTCCAATTCACCGATTCCATCGAAGTGTCCGGTATTGAGCATGAGACATCGTAATCTGCATACGTGTGTTTTCCTGCGAGTGCCTTGATGTCACTGACGAAAAAAACTCCGGCCGATCTTCGCCGACAAGACGGAATCGTCCCGGTACGGAAAATACGCCGAACGTGACCCGCAACGAACACGAGTCCCTCTTATTCGAAGTGAAATTCTCGTAGACTGGCGAAGCAAATTCCAGCCAAATGTCGTCACACTTCGGACCCGCGCATGCAGCCTGACCGAGTTGAAGTCCCCACACTTCGTCGTTACCTGGTGCCGTTTGACCCCAAACGCGTACCCCATTTGTTCGCTGATGTACTGATTATCGGAGGCGGCATTGCAGGTACGAGAGCCGCTCTGGAGATCGCCCCTTCACTGCGAACGATTGTAGTCACGAAAGATCAGATCTCTCAGTCCAACAGCGCATGGGCACAGGGGGGAATTGCGGGAGTACTGGATCCCCTTGATGATTTTTCCAGTCACGTGGCTGATACTGTGGCAGCCGGCAAGGCGATGTGTGAGCAGAACGTTGTCGAATTTGTCGTTCGCGAAGCCCCCGATCGCATCCGGGAACTGATCCGCTACGGCACTGCATTCGACAAAGTTGATGGCAAAATTGCCCTGACTCTGGAAGGTGGCCACAGTCACCCGCGCGTGGCCCATGCGCTGGGAGACGCGACGGGAAAGGAAGTGATGCGAGCCATGCATCAGCGGGCTTTCGATTCTGACAATATCGATATCTGGCAACAGACTTTTACGATCGACCTCCTGACTCACGATGGCGCCTGCCGCGGTGCCCTTGTCTGGAACCCGAATCACGGTCGCACATTCGTATGGGCTAAGCAGACGATTCTGTGCACAGGCGGTGCCGGCGCCATGTATCGTGAAACGACGAATCCGTCGATCGCCACCGCCGATGGTCATGCTCTGGCATTTCGAGCCGGCTGTGCAGTGCGCGACATGGAATTCATGCAGTTCCATCCGACGGTATTGTACATCGCTGGCAGTTCACGGCACCTGATTTCGGAAGCCGTCCGCGGCGAAGGTGCTCACCTGGTCGATGCCACCGGCTATCGTTTCATGGCAGATTACAACGAAGCGATGGAACTGGCTCCACGCGATGTGGTAAGCCAGGCCATCACCCAGCAAATGACAAAGACGGCACACCCCTGCGTCTACCTTGACCTGGCCCCGATCGGCGAAGAGAAAATTCGCAGACGCTTTCCGCATATTGGAAAAATGTGCAGCGACTTCGGCGTGGACATCACGACCGACAGAGTCCCGGTGCGCCCCGGGGCTCACTACATGATCGGCGGTATCACAACCGACACAGACGGCCGCACTTCACTGCCAGGTCTGTGGGCCGCGGGCGAAGTCACGTCAACCGGGCTGCACGGCGCCAATCGACTGGCGAGCAATAGTCTGCTGGAAGGCGTCGTTTACGGCCTGCGCTGTGGCCAGAATGCTTCCCGCCTGGCACTTGATCAAAGCGACAGCTTCAGTGCTCCGTCCCTGACTTCGATGCCTGGACTTGACCATGACAGTGACGAGGCTCTGGACCTCACCGATATTCGCAATTCGCTCCGTAGCCTGATGTGGCGCAGCGTGGGGATAAGTCGCAACGAACCCGACCTGCATACAGCGCGACAGCAACTGGATTTTTGGGCGAGTTACGTCTGCCGTCGTGACCTGACCGACCCGGTTGGCTGGGAACTGCAGAACATGATGCTGGTTGGTCGCGTCATGGCCGCTGCGGCCCTCGCACGTCAGGAGAGTCGCGGCGTACATCTCCGCAGCGACTTTCCCGAAACCATTGATGCTGCCGCACAGCACATTACTGTGCAGGCGACAGGAACGGACGAATAAGTGAAGCGGCAGGGCAAGTCGACACGTATTCGACAGACGTCTTTCACCTTGCTGAGTCTGTGCTCTGGTAATCACGTCGTCGATGGACGTCAGGAAGCAAATGTCGGAATACTGGCTCGCGCAGTACCACGAAACTACTTCTGATAGATCGGCAGGTAGTGATACTTTACAGACAGACTCAGCACTGACATTGACGTCGCATACACTGCGCCGTGATTTCGTTCGGACCCGTTCTGAGCGGTCCATGATCCGTCAGCGGCCTGATTCTTGAGCAGCATTTCCTGCACCAGACGCTGAGCCGTCCTGGCATGTTCACCGCCCCGCTGATACATCCCCTGGGCATAATAATAAGTACCATATGAACAGAAGCGTTCCTTCCACTGCGGGGGTCGCGCCAGCAGCCAGTCAGCGGCGCCTGCAACCAGAGGCGAGTCATATTCGCCACAAACCTGCATCGCCAGCAATCCGGCCGCTGTCATTGTGAATGTGGGATTATTCTGGCGAGGCTCATAGCAAAAGCCGCTGGCCTTCATGTCAGGCAGACCATTTCGATCGAGCGGCGACGCATACGATCGCTTAAGATATTCAACAGCATCCCGAATGGCACTGGCAGGCACCTGCAGCCCGTCATTCTTTGCGGAACGAAGTGCCATGACCTGCCAGACAGAAACCGACAGATCGGCGTCGCGAGCGTTCGGGTTGTAACGCCAGCCACCGCGTGCATGAGTCGGTTTCTGTTCCTTCTGCGAACTAAGAATCACATCTATCGCCTTCTGACAGCGATCGTGAATCAACTGATCCTGTTCTTCACTGCCGCCCATCCCCAGCATCTCGGTCAGCATGAGTGTAATAATACCGTGGCCGTACATGCGAGAACCGTCTTTACTGCCGAAGTATCCCTTGTCATCAACGCGATCATCACGCAACACGTACGTCAATGCCTTGTGCATGGCCTGCCCTTCCGGAGTGGGATCAGCAGGCTGAATACCGACGCTGGCCATTGCCATAATCGATAACGCGGTCATTGTTGTATCAATCCCCTTGTCCAGCACAGCGCCGTCGTCGCGCTGTTTACTCACCAGGTAGGCAATGGCCCGGTCTACGGCGATATCTGTTTCGTCTTTCTGGAATACAGAGGGAACAGATTCCCTTGCGGCGACCGGCTTGTCCTGTGCCAACGCAGATGAAGACGAATGACACAGGAGTGAGAACGAAACGACAAGCCATCGGCTTAACGACACGCAAAACCGGAGATCTGCATCCCGATGACTGAATGATCGCGGCCTGCCGGGCACGCGGTTGAACGAATTCACCACTGCTACCTCTTCTTCCGAGCTCGTTCGGCCAGAACGCGAAAATAGGTTTCCACGCTCTTTCGATATTCCTCAGACACACCTTCAGACCGACTCGCGGTCAGATCCTCGGCGGACTTGCCCCGTAACATTCCCCATTTCGCGTTCTCATCACGGGTGACAGAAATTACAGTGAAGTCTGTCATAGCACCCGTGGTCGAAGGGTTGTCAGCCGACTCCAGTCCCCCTTCTCCCAGGGCCGTGACAGCCTGTTGCTGAGCCTGAGCCCGCGCAGCCGCCATCGCTGCCTGCTGCGACTGAGCCGCCTGAGCAAGCGCTTCGAGGTTCCGTGGGCTGGACTGATTCTGTTGCGACAGCGCAGCCTCCGGAACACCAGAGGCTGCCGCAGCCTGCTGCCGGTCCAGTTCATCCAGTGTACGTGCCAGCTGCTGGCCCTCCGCCAACTGCTCCTGAGTAAATGCAGGAGTTGTCGGCGAGCCACCAGCGGGCGGCCCCTGTGCTGCTGGATTCGTTTCTGTCTGACCATCTGCCTGCTCGCCACTGGCCGCCGCGCCAGGCGGCTGTCCACTGGCGGCAGGTTTGTCACCCTGCCCGGCCTGCTCACCGGCAGCGGCTTCTGCGGCCGCTGCCAGCATGGGTTCAACAACACCCGAAAGATGTTCGGCCTGTTGAGCAATAGCGGTCTCAGCGGCTGCAAGAGCCTGCTGTGCCTGCAAAGATTCTTCGTTTTTCCGCGGCTGGTCACTTTGTGCGTCTGCTTCTCCCTCCGTGGCTTCCGAGGTTGCGGTTGCAAGTAGCTTCGCAGCATCGGTGGATTCGTTGCTGGCCACCTGTTGAATGCTCCGGGCAGCATTCTGCAATGGTTCGACCGCCGCCATATTGTTGAGTCGCCGTTCGTGACGTGCCGCTCGAGCAACATCGTCAGCGGCCTTCTGAACGTCCTCGGTCACCTCACCCTGCTGTTGCTCCGCAGCAGCCAGCTGATTCCCGGACGGTGTCAATTCCTCACCAAAGTCTGTTCGCGCTGAGAGCTCTTCGGCCGTGCGATTGAGTTCTTCGGCAGCCTTAATCGCTTCATCGGCATACTGGTCCGCCAGCTCGGTAGCGGGGTTGGGGGCATTCAGCGGAGGCCGTGGTTTGCGGTTTATTTCGTCAGATTCCTGACGAGCCTGCTTCGCCTTCTGCTCTGCATCGTTCTGAACATCTTTCGCAGCATCTACTTTTTGCTGCTCCGCATCCCTGCGAGCTTCTTCACGCACAAGGTTGCGCTGCAGCCCGGCGTCATCAGGTTTGCGTTTCAGGTTGTTCTTCGCCTGCTGCACTCGGCGGTCGGCACTCCTGACCTGATTCTCGGCATTTCGAACATTCTGGTCGGCCCCGCGCTTCACATCGTCTGCTCGCTTGGCCACATCACTAGCCACTTTCTTCTGCTGATCGTGAAACTGCTGTCGACGTTTTTCTGAATCTTTTTTCGCCGCTTCCCGCGTTTTATCGTCGGCGTGAATTTTCTCATCCTTGCCCGTGGTCGACTGCTGTTTTGCCTGCTTCAGCATTTCCGTCGCTTCTGCCAGAGCAGACTTCGCATCCTGTGCTGTCTCGGCAAGTTCAGCCAGCATCTGATCGTCGCGAGCCGTGTTAGCTTTTGTTGCCGCGGCATTGAGTTTCTGTTGCGTCTCCGCAAATCTTTTCTGAGCTTCCGGCGTCTTGCCTCGTGCGGCTGCCTGATTGGCCTGAGCCACCAGAGCTCCTGAGAGCTCCGACGCCTCAGCTGCCATCTTCCGCAGGTCGTCTGCCAGTTGCTTCTTCTTCTGTTGAAATTTCTGGTCTGACCGTTCGTTGGCTTTCTGCAGATTTTGATCGTCCTGTGCGGCAAACTCGAGGGCGTTCCGGGCCTCTTGAAGTGTGTCTTCCGAGATCTCAGAGAGTGCCTGCTGCATCGCTGGATTACGAGCAAGCTCGGCTTCCAGCTCGGCCATTAACTGCTCCGCTTCCTGGTCGACCATTTGCTCAAACTGCGCCGCATCTTCGAACCGCTGGTCCATCTGTTGAGCGATACCGGATTCCTGCTCAGCCTGTCGAAGCTCGGCTCTCGACTCAGCCACATCCATGCCTTCATCCAGACGCTCAAAGTGCTCAGCAACGGTTTCCAGCGCCTGAGCAGTCTGCTCCTGCTGTTCTGCGGCCTGTGCCAGATCCTGTGCCTGCCTGTTGCCCGTATCACTTTCCTGAGCCTGGTCAAGTGCTCGATTCATGCGTTCTGCCGGTTCTTCAATGATAGCGATGCTGTCGTCTGCATCACGGGCGCGTTCGCGTTGTTCGTCGTCCAGCAAATCCTGAGAGTTGGCATCTTCCACGAGTGCATCAAACAGTTCTTCGAGCTGGTTGTTGATGGCTTCCTGTTGCTGCTGCAGTTCAGACAACGGACTGTCCGTAAGGGGAGAATCTGACTGCTCAGCGGCATCCGCGACATCTGTCGTTGCCTCTTCCATCCGGCGCAGCTGCTCGGCGGCCTGCTGAGCCATCTGTGGAATCGTGGGCGCATACCTCGCGATGACTGCTCGAGCCTCGGCCATCGTGGGCTGAAGCTCCTCAACCACAATCGCCAGGTTATCTCGAATTTCAACAAGTTCGTGACCGGCTCCAATCATCGCGTCTCGCTTCGAACGACGTGCAGTGATCTTGCGCTGGGCATCCCGCACAGCCGCGGACGACCGCAATTGATCAAGTTTCGCAACCAATTCACTGTCGACACCAGATTCACGCAGACGCTGTACGGCCAGTTCAACACCGCGCTGCACGACATCCCATTGCCGTGGGTGATCAATATGAGAATGAATCTGCTGAGACCCCCAGCGTTCCATGCTCAGCAACGAGTTCAACGCATTACGCGCCAGGATCAGCTCGTGGCCGGCTTCCAAAGTTCGATATGCGGGAGCAATCTCCAGCAGGTGATCCGGGATATCGGAATCCTGCGGCGGGATCGAACGATGCTGGTTCAGCAATGACGTCACTGCTCTGTGCGTTAAACCCGCATCAGCAGCATATTGAGAATCCGAATCGCGACGAGTCTGAGTCAGTTCGCGACGAACCCGCAGCTGTCCGACGCTGTAACGGTGCTTGAGGTCAATTTCTGCCACGAAACGTTCGGCCTGTTCCAGCAGTTTCCGGCTTTCACCTGAATCCTCTGAGTCAGCGGCCTGCGCTGCTATCTGATTTTCCTGCTGCATCGCTCGGGCCACTTCGTAGACAGGAAGATACAGACTGCCGCTCCGGGCAACGAAGTCCCGCCGCGCACCGATCAGCCGATTGGGGAGCCCTCCGTCAACCACGTCGTACTGCTGCTTCTGTTCAAGCTGACGCAGAAAATCCTGCGACACCCGCTGCAGATCCGTCAGCTTCTCCTCCGATTCCATCGCTTCCTGAAATCGCTGCCGATACATTTCAGACCAGCCCAGCAGGCTTTGCATCTGAGCATCGATACTGCTGGACATTTGCCGCCGGTGATCGTGAATCAGACGTTCGAGTATCGTCAGCTGATTGGTGACGATTGTTTCCTGCCGAACCAGCCGGTCCCACGTTTGAGTCGGACTGTCGACGACCAGTCGTTGCTGCCTTAACAGCCCATCCATATCGAAAGCGACAGACGACAGGAAATTGTGTGCCATCAGGTGCTGATAATGGATCGCGACGTTCTTTGCGTCATCTGCCGTACGTTCGAAATTCTTCTTCAGCTGGTCGAGGTCGCGTGTTATTAGTTTTGCGTCGTCGGTGTGCTGCAGCGCTTTCAAAAGCCAGGCCGGGACATTCGCATGCTCGTGCTGCAGGCGAGCAACCACCTGCCCGGTCAATTCCAGATCTGAAGCATCAGCGCCGGCTGGCATCTGACGTTCTACTTTTCTGATTTCGTCCAGTAACAGTCCGGCCTGCTCACGCTGCCTCGATGCCAGATCCACAAGCGTTGTTCGATCAAGAGCCGTTTCTTTGTCGCTGCGTTCGGTCTGCCGAAGACGTTCGATCACTTCCAGGGCTGATACTCTGTGCTCCGCCAGAAGCTCAGCAAAGCTCAACAGCTGATCGTACAACCCGACCTTGCGTTTCATGACAGCATGTCGGTCCGGATCAAAATCCGGAGCCGATACGATGATTCTTAGAGGAACGGATTCGCCTGCATTGCCCTTGCGGTCGGTCGCAACCAGTTTCGTGGTGATCTGATCGCCGGTTTGCAGTTCATGAGACAACAGATCCCACTGCCATGCCGCGGTCATGTGCCGCCCTCCATCGTCCGCAGATGACTGCGGCTGCAGCGGCAGAGCTTCCCATTCATCTCCGTTAATGGAAACATGCTGCTCTAGACTGACCAGCGGCAGGTCGTCTTCTGCCATGGCCTGCAATGCCAGAATGTCATTTGGAGGCAGCAGCAGAGTCGACTCCTTCTGATCCACAAATCCGGCTCGGGGAATCAGGTCCGGCTGCGGACGGATTTCGTATTTCGGGCTGAAGAAATTTTCGAATCCGGTTTCCTTCGAAACCAGATGAACCTTGTAGATAGCGGCTTCGTCAACCGGAACAGTTGCCGTCCAGAACAACCTTTCTCCCTCAGACGAATCCTGTCTGCCTTCGACGTCCGGCGGCAGTGGCTGTCCTGCGGGCGTGAGCGGAATGATCTGCATCTCACCGGAACCGGACGCATCAATCCTCAGTTCCGCTGTGGAAACCTGCTGATCCAGTTTCAGCACCAGTTCCGTCGTCGTCCCTTCCAGCACCAGCAGATCACCGTGAGCCTCTGTAATGGTTTCTGCCGGCAACTGTGCGTATTCAGGGTAATGGTATGTTTTGTGGAACGCCGTGACGCGTGGACGCGGACGAGACTCAATTCGATAGCGCCGGGTAATCGCGTCTCCCGCCAGCACGCGGTACTCCACCGACTCATCTGCCACATGAATATTGCATGCGAACTCAGTATCGGTGCGACCTCGCATGGATTGGCGCACGGCGCCCTGCGTCGGCGTAAACGTTTCCAGCGTCACTTCGTCCACGCTTCCACCCGTCACGTCGACGATGACTGCCACGGTTTCGTCTTCCGCCAGTGTCAGCGAATGGGGTGTTGGCTGCAGCACCTCAACCTGAATCCGGGATACTCGGGCGATATTTGCGCCGGGCAGCATGGCACGAGCGGCCAATTGTCGAATCCGCGAGTCACTGGACGACAGCAGCGCGGCGAAAACTAACAATACGAATGCAGCGACAACCCATTTACCGACCAGACGGAACGGCAATAGTTTCGGAACTCGAATCTGTCCCATCTGTCCAGCCACCTGCCCCTGCAGCAGATTCCGAAAGACAGGTGAATCATGCACACTGGATGGATCGTCGGCAGCCAGTTCGACAGCCGACAGCAGGTTTTCACGAAGTTCCGGTTCAACCTGCTCCACCTGCGCAGCGATCTCTTCGTTCGCCGGCACATGAATCATTCGACGCAGACACGTCACCCATACTGTTGCGATGACCGTCAGATACACGGCACCGCTCAGGCACCAGCGAACGTTATCGCTCAGCAGCCAGTACCAGTCGATCAGTGCCACCAGTGCGACACATAACAGCAGACTGACGATTCCTGCGCAGATTCCTCTGGCAACAATCAATCGTACTCGACGACGACCAAAATGCCGTAGTTTGCCGACAACAAGCGGATCAAGACTGACATTCATCGGAATACTGTTCATTACAACAACCCCGCGCGCTTACGAAGTAACCACTCTACGGTCAACAGGATAACAACCGCCGCAAACCACCAATAGCTCTGCCAGATTATAGTGTCAGATTCAACCACGCGACCACTGCTGAGCGGGCTAAGCAGATCAGGCAGCCTGTACATCTGTTCTTCGCGAAGATATCTCCCTCCGGAAGTCGCAGCCATTTGCCTTAACAGAGATTCGTTGGCCATTGTCTGTACCATTTCGCCGGACTCCGGAGGCAATACCACAAAGCGACTGCGTGCTTTCAGTATAGATTCACTGTATCCGGCGGCCCGTACGGAAACTTCGTATTCGCCATGTGGAAGGGCGCCGGTGCGACTGCGATAGATGCCGGGTACGTCCGGGTCTGCACTCAGGCCGACCGTCGACACGATCTGACCATCTTTCCACATCAGGGCGTCAGCTGTCGCAGCAATCGCCGGTTTGCCATCGAGCCCCAACAGCCGAACGCGAATATCAACAGATTCACCAGAGTCATAGCTGACCGAGCCGCTGTCGATCGAAACATATTCGTCGCTGACGGCAAACGGCCGCGGCATCACAAATTTTGCCAGCTGGTTCCAGATCCGCTGGTGATAAATGTCCGCAGCTTTGTAACGCCAGCGCCACGTTTCATCGAAGGCCTGGTACAGAATTCGTCCGGCACCGTAGGCTCGAGTCACAAGGACAGGCCGTTGCTGCCCGTCAACTTCCGCTTCCACCAGCACTTCCGCACCCGGCAGCGCTGCGACCGCCACCAGTGTGTGGGGCGACGGCAGTTCCGTCCAGAAGCGACGATTCTGCTGATCGTCAACGGCCAGCTGCAAAGCACTTTCCGCAGCGCCTCTGTCCGTCAGACGCAGTGAACCGGGCCTGGAAGCGATCACGTCCGGCACCCATTCTACCGGCAGCAGGCTGGCCAGGTTCTGTTCGGTCAACTGTCGCAGTCGGCCACGCTGGCCGTCAATGAACACCATTCCACCGCCACGAATCGATACGAATTCGCGAAGCCATTGATATTCGTGATCAGACAACAGGTCCGCAGCGATTTCACCAAAGATGACCAGGTCATATCCGAACAGCTGATCGCGAGTCGTGGGAAACTGATTGTCATGGTCGCCTCGAGGCAATGCGGCAGCGTCCGTGCCGGGACCGGCAATCACGGTATCGACATGCCACTGCTGATCCCGTTCAAAGACGTTGCGCAGATACCGCGTTTCCCAGCGTGATCGACCGTCGATGATCAGCAGTCTGTAGCTTTGCGTAATGGCGGCAAGCCGCAGCGTTCGCTGGTTATTGGATGTTTCGGATTCCCCCGGAAGTGGAGCAATCGACGCTTCAAGCTGCAGCGGCAGTGTGTGGTGTTTCACGTCCGATACAAACTGACTTCCCAGACCTTCTATGAGCTCGTCAATTGAAAACTCGAATTCGATGCGCAGATCGCCCAGAGATTGAGTCAACAGTTGCTGCTGCCACAGAACTTCATCCTCGTAGCTGATCCGGGCCACATATGGTTCGCCGGCAGGCATACGATCACGAACAATCATGACGCCTCGAACGCCGTCCTTCTGAAAGACCATCTCAGGGTGCTCCAGTCCCACCACGGCCAGATCCGCTGCCTGACGAGCGGCGCCTGTGGAAACTGTATAGAAGGCGACACCCTGCCGGCCAAGAATCCGCGCCGACTGCAGAGGCGACGGGCCGGCATTGTGCTGACCATCTGTGAGCAGCACAATTGCGGTTTGCGGCTGTGCGCCGTCACCGTCATCGTCATCGTCATCGTCACTGCTGTCGGCCAGAGCGACAGATTTCCGGGTCGATGTAATGCCGCTGCTCAGATCAGTGAGCGCAGCAAACGACGGGACCGTTGCGTCGGGAGCAGCAATGTCTTCGCCCGTAGTGCTGTTCTGCCCCAACAGGCTGTACCCGTTTCCTGCAGTCTGATCGGGGACGGCCCTGGCACCGGATAGTGTAAACACTTCGACGTCGTGCTTTTCCCGAAGTTTCGCCAGCACGTCTGCTGCGGAACCAGCCAGACCAAGTTCCGCGCGCCGCCACCGCGGCGTCTCGTCGAACATCGTAATCGCCGCCTTAATCGATTCGTCACCGGAATTTACAACCTGAGCCACGATGTCGTCAAATGCGCGCTGCACGTCCGACTCCACCGAGTCGATCGTCTCCGCCAGCATCGTCAACTGTGAGACTGCCGTATCAACATCGGTTTCGTCAAGATCCTCAAGTGGATGAATAACATCGCTTGACAGTCGTTGCACGACGGTTTCCGGCAGGCCTTGCGGCAGCTCCCTGAGGCTTGTCAGAAGAGCGTTCTTCGCCGCCTTAATCACACCAGCATCAATCTGCCCGGGAGAGCCGGACTCCATCGGAGCCTCCTGTTCCGCGGGATCATTGGCGGGAAGCGACCCACGGCTTGCCGCAACCGTTAACTGCTCTACAAGCTCCCTCCGTGCATTCGCAAGATCATCGGCAAGGTACAGCAACGTATCATCGACCTTACCGTCACCCAACCAGCCGATCTGCTCCGCCGTCAGCAATTTGCGCCCGGTCGACATATGCGCGTCACACATTGTCATGCTGTTTGAGGCATCCACGTAGATCTTTACTCGGCCGAGTTCGCCGATGATTGTGCGATGGTGCAGCACTGGTCCGGTAAGAATGATCACACCCAGAAAAAATGCCACGGACCGCAGCAACGGCAATAACCATTTCAGCCGAGCCGGCAGGTCAAAGCTCTCCCGATGGTAATAACGCCACGACATTACGGCGACCAGCAGTGCCAGAAGCAGCCCCAGCCATAGTGACAGATCGCCGACGAAACGCAGGCTTGTCATATCCGAACCCTCGCGAATCGTTGTTGCAACACAAGCTCCAGAAACATGAACGCCAGCAGGGCCGCCAGCACGTACCGCCAGATTTCCTGACCGTGTCGACGCAGACGATCGCGTTCCAGATACTCCTGAGGCGACGTGACCAGTTCGGCTCCCATATTTGTCCCCAGTGCCGCCAGTCGCGGATCGTCCAGAACATCCAGGCGGGATTCACTACGAGACGTTTCCGCCACGAAATGAATCGAATCCGACGACGGCATTGTCATCGTGTACACGCCAGGTCGCTGCGTTCCGTCAAAACGTGCAAGACGCATTTTTCCGCGGGACACAGATGACAGCGTGCGGCGGGAACCACCGGGTGTAACCACTGACAACGGTACACCAAGGCCTCCGTCTGCTGTTTCCTCTGCCCGGTCAGCAGTAGCGCTGTCACCTTCGGATGCGCCTGTGAATTCGTCCGGTGCGAACAACGCGACTGCCGGTTCACCGGTGGCGATGTTGCGTGGCGGCAAAATCTGAGATGCCATTGTTGTGACCAGCTGCTGAACCAGCGGCACAAAACATGGCCGCATCGGCAGGTCAGACCAGTCTGCATCGCCGGCCGTCGCCATCTGCACGACGACTCCGTCACCAAAACGCTGTTCCACCAGCAGTGGATCGCCAGTGTCCAGGCGGGCCATCACCACAACGTCACTGTCCGGCTCCGGACCACCGTCCTCACTATTGCCATCAGACGATACTCCCGTCAATTCATACCACTGTCGAATTTCGGCTGTCGACAAATCCCCGTTCGCCGCTTCGTTAAAAAACTCCAGCGCCGAGTGCTCAAAGTGCTGCGCGACGATACGCGAACTCTTTCCCTGATCGTCAATCTGCCCGCGAGGCGCACCAAAGGCCAGGGGAAGTAGGCCTGTACCGCCGGCAAACATAACGTCACGATACCAGTTCAGGTCAATACGATTTCCGGCACAGGTCAGCAGAGCTCCCCCCTGATGAACGAAAGCAGATAACGCCTTCAACTGAGCATCACTCAGTTTTGACACATTTGCCAGCACCACGACTCGTGCTGTCTTCAGTGCTTCTTCCCCGAAGTCGTTGACAGAAACTGTCTGGGTTTCCACAAGATCAGACAGGCGTACCCGACCAAAAGTGTACGGCGTCAGCGCCACGGACAGGAAATCTGTTTCGCCCTGCAACGGCTGAGAACTGGGATCACCGTCGACCAGCAGCACGTTGATACTGTCCCATACGGTGACGGCGGCGGCCAGTCGATTGTCAGTGGCAAGCGGATCATCGGTTGCCACTGCGACCTCTATCACATGAGATCCGGGCGAATCGAATGTACAGGGAAATAATGCCTGCGTAATTCCGTTCGGTGCCAGTGCAACCTGCGACACAAGATGTTCAGCACCGTCAATGCGCATGGACACGCGAACAGTGTCGTGTGCGGTTGTACCGTGATTCCGCAGGTTAGCTCTGACAGACAGGCGTTGACCGACTCCCAGAGCCCGTGCAGGAAAGTTGAGGGACTCGACAGAGACATTACCGCTGGTCGATTCGCCAACCTGCAGCAATGTCAGTGCGGGCTTGATGTCCATCGCCTCAACCTGCCGATGAATGGTATCTGCGACATTTGCACCCACAGCGTCCCAGTCCGCAGATTGAAAATCACTGATAACAATCAGTTCGCGCCGGGAATTAGACATACCTGACAACACAGTCAGGGCTTCGTCCAGTGCCGACTGCATATCGCTGGCACCGTAACCGGCCTGCAGCTGTCTTAGCCTTCTGACGACCGCTTCCGGATCAAACACCGGCTGATCGAACAGCGGCGTGGGACGACCACCGGTTTGAATCACCGCCACCTCAGAGCCTCGACTGGTCGCGCCGATAATCGTGCACGCCGCATCAACTGCATCTTCAAACCGGGACCCTGTCCGACCAACCACGTCCATCGAGTAGCTGTTGTCCAGCAGGACAACAACCGACACGGGAGCATCACCTTCCAGCAGCCGTGACCCGGTCAGGACCGGGCGAGCCAGGCAGAAGGCCAACAGCACGGGAATGGCACATCGAATCAGAAGCAGAATCATCTGCTCCAGGTGAAACCGTTTGTGGTTGACCTTGATCACAGATTCCAGCAGGTGCATCGCACCCCATTGGACTGTACGAAATCTGCTGCGATTCAGAATGTGGATGACCAGCGGTATCAGAAATGCCGCCGCACCAAATGCGAGAGCCTGATTGAGAAACGTCAAGTCAAATTCTTTCACGTCTTGTGGTTTCAGGAACCGGCCTGATTAATCCCGGGACCCGAACCGGCCAACTGACTGCCGAATGCCGGAAGCGGTAATCCCTGACGAAACTCGTCAGCCGCACTCACGCCCGAACTAATTCTGCAACAGTCAGTCTGTGAAATCCAGCAACTGTGTCACAACAGCCAGATGGCAACTTCATAGAAAATGACAACTCCCATGACATCGACGATGGCTGCAATCAACGGACTTGACATGATTGCGGGGTCCATTCCCAGTCGCCGAAACAAAATCGGCAGCATGGTGCCGGCCGTTGTTCCCAGTACGACAATCAGGAACACCGTCAGGCCGACGACCATTGAGCGATCGATGCCCTTGTCGAACCACAGCCATACAAACAGAAAGTCCATCAGCGCAAGCACGGCACCAAGCGCAGCGGCGACGTAAAACTCTCGCAGAATCAACTGACGGTCAACCCGAAATCCTGTTCCGGGTACGGCGGCATCTACTGGCTGCAGGGCAAACATACGAATAAACAATGTGGCAGACTGAGACCCCGCGTTACCCCCGCTGGCCATGACCAGAGGAATAAAAAGGAAGATCAACGCCGGAGTCAGACCGGACGGAGCATCAGCAGCTCGCGTTCCGCCGTCCGCAGTTGTCTGCTCGTAGTGACCTGCGACGGCAGCAGTCATCAGAGCAACAATGGACAGCACCAGCAACCAGATGCCGCGTTTCCACAGAATCGTCACCAGTGGTGTGTCCTCGTAGTCGTCCCGTAAGGGCTCAACGGCACCCTGACGATAGGCGTCTTCCGTGGCTTCTTCCTGCACGACGTCGATCGCATCATCATGGGTCACGATGCCAACCAGTCGGTCGTCGTCATCGACAATGGGCATCGCAATGAAGTTGTATCGTGCAAGTTCCTGGGCCACATCTTCGCGGTCCTCATTCACGCGCATGCGAATAACGTCGCGTTCCATGATGTCGGACAGCACGGAATCGGGCCTGGCAAGAATCAGCTCACGCAGAGAAATCAGTCCCTCAAGCCGTCTGGCGCCGTTTAGAATATAGATGTAGTAAATCGTCTCACTGTCCGGCGCCTGCTGGCGAAGCTGCTGCAGGGCGTCAGCAACTGTGATATTCGCAGGCAATGACGCATATTCAGTTGTCATAATCGACCCGGCACTGTCTTCATCGTAAGACAGCAGTCGGCGAATGTCGTTGCGCTCTGCCTGAGCAATCAGGGGCAGCAGATCTTCCACGCGATTGTGCGGCATCCTTGACAGCAGGTCGACGCGATCGTCGGGCGACATCTCTTCCAGCAGTTCTGACAGCCGCCTCTTGTCCAGCTGGGCCACCATCTCGATCTGCCGCGGCAGCACAATATATTCGAAGATCTCAACCCGCAGACGCAATTCAGCGTGATCGAGAACAACCCATACGTCGCGAGGATCAAGTTCTTCAAGAATGTCGGCAACGACGACGGGGTGCAGAACCTTGCAGAATTCCGTCAGGCCGTGGCGATCCTCTTCACGCACCATTTGTCGCACATCGGGAAGAATCAGCGAACTGTAGACGTCCGGCATGGCTTTCTTCTCCAGGGGCGTGGCGACTCACGGCCCCACGCTGATTCATGCAACGGCGGCAGCACAACGGTCCGGGTGAAAAAAAATCCCTGCCATAGAAGTCCTGGCAGGGATCAAATTTGGATCCAATTTTGAAATTCGAAGTCTGATTCCGACTTATCGCTTTGAGAACTGGAAGCTGCGGCGAGCCTTGCGAAGACCGTATTTCTTACGTTCGACCATTCGACTGTCACGTGTCAGGAATCCGGAGGCCGACAGCTCGTGGTGTGATTCCGGTACAAGCCCCTGCAGAGCTCGACCAATCCCCAGCACAATCGCACCAGTCTGACCTGTGGTACCGCCCCCGTTGACACGCACAATGACGTCAACGTTTTCAGCTTTGCCAACAAGCTGCAGTGGAGCCAGAATCATTCCACGATCGCGTTCCACGCAGAAGTACTCACTCAATGGCTTGCCATTGATCGTAACCTTCCCGGAGCCTTCCTTGATGCGGACTCGAGCGACTGAAGTCTTCCGGCGTCCGGTACCCATCGCCACACCAAAGCGGTCCACTTTGCCCCGCATGGCGGGCACGTAATCCGGATCGACGTATTGTTCAGCAGGGGTACCGCCACCAATGGTCAACTCCGGCAACTCAGATGACGGAACCTCGGTTGCGGGAACCTCCGGCTCCGGAGCAGCAACCGCTGGGGTTTCCACCGGTGATTCCTCAGCTTCTGCCGCGACTTCAGGAACCTCTTCGCTTGGCGTTTCGTCTGTACTCATGATGACCGTTTGCTGTCAACGAAAATGATGGTCGTGAATTTTAAATGGTGCCGCTGAAACGGCAGACGGGGTCAGGCGTCGCAGCAGTGCTGCTGATCAGTCGACCTTTCGATTCTTCTTCGGAAGCAGGTGCTCAGGAAAGGGCAGACACTGCTGAGCCTGATGAGTGTGCTCAGGGCCCACAAACAATTTCAATTTTTTCAGCATCTGTCGCCCCAGCTTACTCTTGGGCAACATTCGTCGAACCGCCTCACGAAGAATTCGGTCCGGAGCCGTCTGCCAGACATTAACTGCCGAGCGTACACGACGACCACTGGGGTAACCACTGTAGCTATCGTATGTCTTTGCCGCCATCTTCGTGGAGAAATACGGCACGTCCGGATGCTGCATTTCATTGCCCGTAAAGGCAATCTTTTCAACATTCGTCACAACCACAGCACCACCACAGTCAACGTGAGGTGTGTAAGTCGCTTTGTGCTTGCCCATCAGGACAGTCGCAATCTGGCTGGCAATTCGACCGACAATCTGGCCTTCACCGTCCAGGACGTACCAATCGCGCAGATCCTCCTTCTGCTCCGACTTTGCCATCCATGTTTTTGCGAGCATTGGCATCGCTGAATCACCTTGCTGACCGTCTGAAGAGACGATGTCTGTACAAATGTTAGTTTTCAGGGCTGGCTGCGCAAAAACACCACTGGTTCCATCGTGGAAAATGACGGAGGGCGTGCACCAAAACACCAGCAAAACATTGAGAAATGCTCTGTTTCATCGGCACGAGCAGCAACCAAGTCGAGCAATTTAGCGACTTTAAACCAGACAATCAACGCCGTAACCGTCAATTCACTGCGTATTAGGCCAGTCACCCAGGCCGGTCATCCGCCGTCCATGGAATGGCCGGCCCGACGAAACAGAAAAACTGAGCCTGTCGACAGGCGGTGACACAGCTTTCGCAGAGGAAATCCACCGCTCACGCCACAACGAGACAGTCATCAGAGACTTGAGCCATTCCGCCTGCCAAATCCCAAATCCCGGAATCAGCCAGTTCAGGCGGCTCACAATGCCCCCGACCATCCCCGGCAACAAGACGTTTTCTGCAGCAGGCGTCAGGACGGTGGGCGAAAACATTAGCGGCCGCACCAGGCTTGCAGTCAATTGCAAACGTGAACCGGAATCAGATATGAAGCGGAACATGGCCGAACACACAGATTGCTGTGACAGCCCCCTGCAACTGCAATCGTCCACCGGCAGTGTCGCTTGCTGCAGCATTAGCAGATTCGCAATACAGGGCGGAAGTTATCGGTACCGATGAGTGATTCTTGTCCATCAGCACCAGGGTTCTGTCTGTAGCGAATGACCCGTTTCGCCGATCGAGTAGAAGGGCGACGAAATTGACAGGCTTACAACCTGCACAATCGAACGACACTGCACCGATACCCGCACAATGACCAACGGAGATAACGTGCACAGCAACTTCCGGCGCGAGACTTCGATATCGCCGAACAACCATCGAATTTCGAGTAAATCACATGATAAAAACAATACAACGACTTCAGGAATTCAGCATCCCTCTCATCGTAGGGGTAGTGTGCGCCATGTTTTGGGCCAACGTGGCACCCGACAGTTATGACGCCCTCGTGCATACACCGGTTCACCAATTGGGAACAATTTTCAGCCAGCACAATGCGGGCGGAGACCATCATGCCGGCTGGGACCACTATCTCACTCTGCACTTCCTGATCAACGACATTTTCATGGCGTTGTTTTTTGGCATTGCAGCCAAGGAGATCACCGAAGCGTGTCTGCCCAACGGAGCCTTGAACCCCGTTTCCAAGGCTATCAATCCGCTGTTTGGAACAATCGGGGGCGTCGTCGGACCGATTGGTGTGTTTCTGGGACTAAACGCGGTGTTCGGAAATGTCGCGTGGAGAAATGGCTGGGGGGTCCCGACTGCCACAGATATCGCGCTGGCCTGGCTGGTCATCAAATTTCTGTTTGGCGCCCGCCACCCGGCGGTCAGTTTTCTGCTGCTGTTGGCAGTGGCGGACGACGCTATCGGCCTGGGAATCATCGCAATCGGATACCCCGATCCGAATCACCCGACAGTCTGGTCAAATCTGATCTGGTGCGTGCCCGGCATGGGCCTGGCGTACGGACTTCGACGTACCAACGTCATGAACTGGGTGCCGTACGTTTTCGGCGGCGGAGCACTCTGCTGGTGGGGTTTGTACAGCGCCCATTTGCACCCCGCCTTAGCTTTGGTGTTCGTGGTCCCGTTCCTGCCCGGCCCGAAACAGGACCTTGGACTGTACGTCGATGACAACGATCACTCCACAGGACACGTACACAGTCCGCTGGAGAACTTCGAACATAGCTTGAAGCTGTTCGTGGACTTCGGCCTGTTCTTCTTTGCTCTTGTCAACGCGGGTGTTTCCTTCGGGGAGATCAACGGGCTCAGCTGGATCATTGTGGCGGCTTTACTCGTGGGCAAGATCATCGGCATCACCGGCTTCTCGGTATTCGCAGAAAAGGTTGGGTTCCCGCTGCCAGCCGGGATGAACCGAGGCCATCTGGTCGTTACCAGTGCTGTGGCCGGACTTGGGCTGACCGTTGCCCTGTTTGTGTGCGGACAGGCGTTCGTCGATGCATCACTGCAGGCTGCCGCCAAGATGGGAGCCGTCTTCAGTGTCGGTGCGGCCATTGTTGCCTTCGCACTGAAAAAGGTTCTTCGTGTCGGGGCCGAAACTGTTGCCCCGTCCTCTGAAGCGGTCAAGCTGGCTGTCGACAAGACCGAACAGGAAATGCTGAACTCGCTGGAGTCCGCTCAGGAAGCAATGCAGGAAGCTCTTGATTCGAGCACACCCGCAGTGGACGCCACCAAGAACTGAACCACGGGAGTCGGTCAGACACACTCTTGCCCTGACTCCTTATGAGATCCGGCTGATCGATATCAGCACATGTTTTCGGACTCGCTCTCGGAACGTTCAGACTTCGACGCTATATTGTTGGGGGAACATATCCTCCAGCGACGATATCCGGTGCATGAATTTTTCCAGTAAAATCTCCGTTGGCCTTGCGGTCAGCATGGTGATCGGCTGTCCATTGACAGCGTCAGGTGGCGACTTCGACCAGGATGTCAAACCCCTGCTGGGGAAGTACTGCATCAAGTGCCACAGTGGTGAAGATGCAAATGGCGACATCGATTTCTCGACGATCAGCACAACTGACGACGTGGACGCTGCATTCGAAACGTGGGAATCGGTTGTGAAGCATCTTCAGGCCGGGACCATGCCGCCGGAAGATGAAAGACAGCCCGCAGACAACGAGCGAAACAGAATCTTCGCATGGTACGAAAGCTTCGTTAACAACATTGAGGCGCAACCAGCCGTGTTCAAACCCCGTCGGTTGTCGGCGACGGAATACCGCAACACGCTGCGGTCAATTTTCGGCTTCGATCTGCAGGTCGCGATCATTGAAGCAGAGCAGACGGTTGCAGAGCGATCGATGGTACTTAAATTGCTGCCGACCGATCCACCAGGCAGAAGTGGATTCCAGAATGACACTCATCAGAACCCCCTGACAACGGTTATCTGGGATCAGTATTCCTTCCTGGTCGATGCCGCGCTGGAACAGCTGTTCTCGCCTGAGCGCCGCGCTGAGCTCAGGACGTTCACAGGTTCCGACAGGGTGGGAGATTTGACCAGCAAACAGGCGGAACGTCTGCTGCGCGTGTTCCTGCTGCGTGCGCGGCGGCGTACACTTCCGGAATCTGATGTCGCGCAGATCGTTTCGCGACTGCAGGACAAAAGCAGTGCCGAACTTCTGGCGACGGTGAAATTCGAGATCAAGACAGTACTGATGTCGCCCGCGTTCATCTATCGCGGATTGCTGGTGACCGTGCAGCGGGAAAAACAACAGTCCGTCGACATGTTCGAGCTGGCCGAACGACTGTCTTACTTCCTGTGGGCAGACATGCCCGATGATCGACTTCTTTCGCTGGCTGCAGATAACGCGCTGGCGGAACCGACCGTGTACGCAGCACAGATCGATCGTATGCTGGCGTCGCCAAAAGCGCGAAGCCTGGCAGATGATTTTGCAGTTCAATGGCTGGCTCTGAACGAAATTGAACACGTATCTGACAATGTACCGCAGATGGTTGCACTGAAATCACAGCCGATTGACTTCATGCACTACCTGTTCACGGCAGACCAGCCGTTACTTCAACTGATTGATTCTGACATAGCGTTCATCAGTCCGCACACGTCCCGCCATTATGGCCCGGACGCACGGCAGATGACCCGATACGTCAAACAAAAAGGTATTGAAGTTGAGATCGTACCTAACCAGAAAATCAAACTCGAACATGCCATCGAACGCGGCGGCATTCTGACCATGCCCGGCGTCCTGGCGATGAACAAGGGCCCGATACAACGCGGTGCCTGGATACTGGAACGGGTTCTTGGTCAGCAACTGCCTGAACCTCCAGCGGACGTTGGTCAGGTTCCGCCAAACAGCGCCGATGAACACCTGACCTTTCGCCAGCGATTCGAACAGCATCGCAGCAATCCCAGCTGTGCCGTGTGCCATGACAGAATTGATCCGCTGGGCTTCGCGCTGCAGGACTTCGACAGGGGGGGCCAGTATCTGCGAAGTAACAACTACCGACCACCAAAACGACGTAAAAGCCGTGAACAGCCTGCGGACACAAAATCACAAATCGATACCAGCGGGCAGTTGCCTTCCGGTGAAACATTTGAAAACATCACAGAGTTGAAACAAATCCTGACGACCAGCCAGCGCAACGCCGTGCTCCGTAACATTGTGAAAAGAACAATGTCGTACGCACTCTGTCGTCAGCTTATGATAAACGATCGCCCCACGATCAATCTGATCGTGGAGCAGATGGACGAAACCAGTGGTACCTGGCGAGACCTGTTTCATGCAGTCGCCAACAGTGTCGCGTTTCGTGAAATGAGACGATCTCCGGACAACTGACGAACCACTCGGAATATCAGTCATGCCCACCAGTATCCAGCGGCGAACACTGCTTCGCGGAGCAGGAGTCCTGTTGCCGTTGCCCTTCCTGAATCTGATGGAAGCCTCAGCCAGAACGGCCGAGCCGACGTTGCCTCCAAGACGCTTTCTGACTTTGTTCAAGCCGAACGGCGTTCATCCGCCGTCGTGGAACATCAGCGGCGGAACGGAACACGATTTCCGGATGTCGCCCCTGATGCAGCCGTTTAAGAAGCACCGGGATGACGTCCTGATTCTGGACAACATGGGCGACTTCGGATTTTCGTCGCACGCGAACTCCACGCGTCGATTTCTGTCTGGCCATCACACGAACACTAAAGCGGCGTCAATGGATCAGCTGATCGCTGATCGGATCAAGGGAGATACTCCGCATCGGTCACTGGAACTGACGACCGAAGGCCTGTTCCCGAATCAGATCGGGTGCAGCTATATCTCGTACGACAAAAACGGTGCGCCGATGCCCCGGGAAAGCGACCCGCAGCTGATTTTTGACCGACTCTTCCGCAACCCTCTGGCCAGCCCGACTCATCGTCGCCGCATGTCCAGCATCCTGGACCGCGTGCTCGAAGACGCAAGGTCTCTGTCGCGCACCGCCGGCAGCGAGGATCGGCGGACGCTGGATGAGTATCTCAACGTCGTGCGAGAATCAGAAAAACGTCTGCGGAATATGCAGCAGGCAGAACCCAAAGTTGACGTCAGCCGCTTTACCCGCCCCGCCAATGCCGCGAATCTCGACCAGCAGGTCGAATCCATGCTGGACATGATCGAACTCGCGTTGTGGACCGACTCCACTCGCTGCGTAACTTACATGCTGGGCAACAGCAACAGCCGCATGATTTTCGACTTCCTCGGAATCACCGAACAGCATCATTATCTGTCTCACTTTTTCCGTAACTTCAGCCGGACCAATCTGGAATCACTACTGAAGATCAGTCTGTGGCACATGGAAAAATTCGACTCGCTGCTGACGCGACTGAAGTCTCGCCGCGAAGGCGACGGCACACTGCTGGACAATACGGTCGTGCTGTATGGATCCGGCATGGGACACAGCGACAACCACACAGTTACGCGCATCCCGATCATCCTTGCCGGCGGCAAAGGGCTGCTGAAGACGGGCCGCTACGTGCGCTACTCAGAAAATCAGGAACTCGGCCGTCTGCATATTGCGCTTCTGGAAACATTCGGGATCGACGTCGACACGTTTGCAAACTCCGTAGATTCGTTGCCCGGTCTGAACGGATCGGATTTCGAGCCATACCAGGAACGAGCGTTTGCAAGCTGGGTTAAAGTTGAAGGAATACAGATCACGGTTCAGGGACGTATTCGCATGTCTGACAATCTGGACGAAGCGAAAGTATTTCTTGTCGACGTCGAAGGGCAGCCACCGGTGCGTGTGGAAGTCGAATTCCGCGACTTCCACAACTTCAATCTGGCTTACCACTGCGGCACCGGAATCACGCTGACAGGAACAGGCAGCACGGCAGGCGACCAGTACATCATCAGAAAAGTGACGGAACTGAAATCGGTCTACGGCAGGAAACCCGGCACGCAGAACGGGTAATCTGCAACCAAATCGCACGAACGACATCAGTCATGTCACGGCATCCCTGCCGAAGAACGGTCAGAAGCCACTGTGCAATCCGGCAATGTCTCGCGAAGTCGACGCAACCCGTCCACGGAAATCGGTGTGCCAATCAGCGTCAGGTGTTTGAGCTCTTTCAGTCGCGTCAGACTGCCAATTCCATTATCCGAGACTTTCGCGCCGACAAGGTTCAGACTCCGGAGTTGAGACAACTGTGAGATTGACTTCAAGCCACGATTCGTGATCTTTGGTCCGGCAAAACCCTCGGAATAAAGCAGACGCAGCTCCGTGAGTTTTTGCAGAAATGTCAGCGACTGCAGGCCCTCATCGCTGATCGCCGTCAGACTCAGGTCAAGATCACGCAGGCTCTCCAATGCCTGCAGCTGCGTGGTTGCCTTATCATTAATCGCATTGCCATACAGATTCAGCAGCTGCAGGCCCCGCAGATCAGCAAGCTGCCGCAGTCCGGCGCCCGATATGCGATCGGGTTCGAAACCCGTCTTCTTCAGAACGAGTGCCTTGAGGTTCTTCATGCGGGCCAGCACGTCACAGGACGTATCGGAAACGTTGTCGCAAACCTCGAGGTCAATCGCAGCAAGCTCCGGCAACTCAGCCAGGTGAGCCAGCCCCACCGGTCCGATATCCGTACCGGCCGCAATCAGCACTCGCAGACTCTGTGCCCGCTTAAATGGTTCGATGGCAGCATCATCAACCTGGGGACACACCGCCAGACTGATTCCGATCAGCTGTTTCATTGACGCTGCCTGACCAATACCGGCAACTGAAACACGCGTGCCCGCGGCATTCAGCACAAACATCGATTTCAGTTGACGCATAGCTGCTACCACTGATTCGCTTAATGCGCCGGCTTCGTCGACATGTCGGTTCGTTAGTGTGATGACGGGAATCGCGTCCTCATCATCGTGAATCGCATACTGATAAATTCGATGTCGTTCTTCTTCGCTGTTCTGCCGAACGAATTCGACGTCCGCGCCCAGGTGAACCAGTTCGACGAATTCGGGAGCAGCTGTGACCAATTCCGGTCGCGGCTCTGTGGCGGCAACTGCACGCAAATCGTACGCAGACAGTTCGTTGTGCTCGCGAAGAAACAGTTTTCCGTCAGCGATCACCGGATGCGACCAGCTGTCGCCGCCGGCGTTGGGCAACTTGAATGTCCCCTTCAGACGGTATTCATCAGAATTCGCTTCGATCAGTGCAACGGCCCCGTCCTGGTAGTGAAAGTAAAGATGTCCGTCGGCCGCGACGACCGATGCAGAGCCGGTCCCGGGGCCTCGCTGTTTCCAGACGATCGTCCCGGTCCTGAATTCGATACACGTGGGCAGGCCATTATTGCTGCCGTGACCTCCAAAGACATGATTACCAATCAACACAAATCCACCGTGATGATTCTGAAATTTGTTGCCTTTTAGTCGGTAGACTTCGTCTGCTGTGACCCCGGTTCCCGATTCATCACGATCAATCTTCAGCAACACACTCCCAGAGTGGTACCCGTTCGCGCAGAACACGTGATCTCCGCGAACAATGGGAGTGGGGATATTGGCCGTCCCATTTGAGATATCGTTGTAGCCCCACAGAAACCGGCCGGACTTTGCATCCACACCGACCAACCCCCGTCCCACCAGCTGTACGTACTGCCGAACACCGGCAGCCTCAGAAATTACGATGGAAGAAAACGCAGCACCATCACTGCCCTTTTCACCGATATTCGGTATCTCAGACTTCCAGATAATGTCACCGGTTCGCCGATCCAGTGCGACCATCATCGCATCAGCACCTCCGGGAGTGCAGATCAGCCGGTCACCGTCGATCAGTGGCGATTCGCCGTAACCGCGGCCGGACATCAGGCGGCCACCAAAGTCCTCAGTGAAACTGCGCTGCCAGATAATCTCACCGTGTGACACGTTCAGACAGACCAGTTCACCATCCGGATCAACAACGTAGACGAATTCACCTCCGACCGAAGGCGTCGCCATAACGTTACGCGTCGTGGTCCCGATTTGACTGACCCATTTTCGTGTCCCCGATTTCAGATCAATGGCGAAACAATAAACATCACTGCCTATTCGACCGCTTGTAAAGACCAGTCCGCGGCAAACCACCACGCTGGCATACCCCTGGCCGATTCCCGACGCACGCCAGCCCAGAACAGGAGGCGCATCAGACCATGACTTCATCAGTCCGG
>Ga0315316_10000484_pt1 | contig 26428 bp, 23 predicted proteins | sample M160m3416metaG_FD_203702 | JGI IMG/M metagenome (GOLD analysis project Ga0315316, IMG submission 203702) | Ammonia-oxidizing marine archaeal communities from Monterey Bay, California, United States - M1 60m 3416 | ecosystem: Environmental > Aquatic > Marine > Intertidal zone | place: USA... | reverse complement strand
CCATTCACGTTCAGCCTCCATTTTTCGAGTGAAATTTCACCTGAACTCTGGCCGCGAGTCGTCGGGAATCCGGCAGGAAAATAATACCGCACGCACCCCACGATGACTGGTGCTGCCGGCAACATCCGGTCTGCAGGAACTGGCTGAATGATGCGTTCAGTGCCTGAAAATACGCCCTGAAGATCATAATTGCGGGGTAGGTTCCTGTGATCGTTCGTTGTTGTAAGCACATCGATCGATATGTCGAGCAGACGGCGTGCATTATGCAATCCGGTTTTGCATCGCCATGTGGAATGATTTTTTGATTCACCATCTCTGCGGGTCTGGACCGGACAATACTGTCACGCTACAACCGGATTCTACTGTCACGCTACAACCGGATTCCAAGCAGCAGTCATTCCACCATCATTCAGAAGACAGGTCTACAGGGTGAAGTTTGTCTATTCAAAAAAGCGAGTTGGCGATGTCTTCCTCAATGTTGCGGAAACTGACAGTGAGGAACCAACGCTGATTATGCTCCATGGCGTGACACGCCGGTGGCAGACTTTTCTGCCCGTTGCCAATGCGTTCGCACTGCGACACAGACTGATGCTGATTGATTTTCGCGGGCACGGCGATTCCGATCGGGCCCAGGGCTACGCAGTGAAGGACTATGTGGAAGATGTATGTAATCTGATTCACGATCACATACCGGGGCCGGTCGCGTTATATGGTCATTCTCTGGGAGCGATGACGGTCGCCGGTGTTGCCAGGCGGCTTGGTCGTCATGTTTCGGCAATTATTATGGAAGATCCTCCGCTGGAAACAATGGGCACTCGCATCGGCCATACACCGTTGCTGAACTACTTTGAGGGTGTGTCGCAGTTTGCCGGCAGTACGCTTGATGTGGGGCGTCTGGCACGTCAGTTGGCAGACGTCACCTTTCGCGATCCCGACACCGGAACAGAACTGCGAATCGGCAGTACAAGAGACGCTGCTCAACTTCGATTTGCGGCATCCTGCCTGAAACGTCTGGACCCTGCCGTGTTTGCGCCGATTCTCCGGTCACAATGGCTGCTGGACTACAACATTGACGAAGTGTTCAGTGGTTTGAAATGCCCATCGTTACTGCTGCAGGCAGACTACAAGGCTGGCGGGATGTTGACCGATGAGGACGCGCTGCACGTATGCGAACTGAATGCGGACATCATGCGCGTCCGATTTGACGGCGTTACACATGGCATTCACTGGACGGCCTCACAGCAGCTTCTGAATGCAGCGCTGCCGTTTCTGGAAAGTGTGCAGCGATAAGGCACAGTCTGCTGCTTCTGTCGGACCGTGCCTCCTTCATTTTCGAGGTAACGGGGAAACCGGCATTCTGACGGGGTTGCTGAGTTGCTTGCCCCATTTCCGAAGTTTGCGCCCCCACGACGCCAGACCTTCGCGTATCCAAATGACGGAGAAGGTGCGCAAATACGTTTTTAGCAGTAATTCCTGTTATTTCAGGACATCTGCAGCGGCATAGACAGACCCTGTTTCATCACTTTTGCCGACGTGAAGTTCGTGAATTTATCAGCATCAATTAATCGATTAACGCGACGCCGTTCCTGTTGGTCGGTGACCATCGCACTGTTGTTTATCACCGCCGGAGCGTGTTCCGCCGCTGAACTCAAGTCACTGCGTTTGGGTTATGACGGGGTCGGCAAGGTCGGGAAATGGCTGCCGATCACAGCGGTGGCAGCGGGACTGCCGGCCGGTGAAGACGTCCAGCTGCGCGCAGCTTTCACAGATCCCCGCGGCGATACATGCATTCAGATTGCGGACGAAGGTAAGGTTGACGCGGACGGTTCAGTGACTCTGTCAGGCTGCTTTCGATGCGGCAGAATGGAGGGCCTTGGTAAGGTTTCATTGAATGTGACGGGGGCTCCGGATACCGCGATTCTGCGGACGACCGTCGTCCACGCTGAGGAGGTCCAACAGTATTCCTCAAACGTTCCGGTTCAGCGATCGCTCAAACTGAACAAAGCCGGCATATTGACACTCATGACGGTCGGCGAAGTGGCTGGTATCGAGGAACTTCTGCGGAATACTGAGTTCTATTCTTCGGCTCAGCCCTTGCTGCAGGGCGTCCACATTGAATCACTTCAGCAGTTTCCCGACGTGGCTCTTGCTTTGGAATCCATTGATTACCTGTTGCTGACAGACAACTTCGCGATGTCATCGGCGCAGACGTCGGCGATTCAACAGTGGGTCAGAGTGGGGGGGAATCTGCTGGTGAGCGCTGGAGATTCCGTCACTGACTTCGTCAAAACTGAGCTTGGCAACTGGTTGAGCCCGGTTTTCGGTATTGGCTCGAAACCCATTCGGAACGGAGACCTGACCAGTCTTCAGGGGTATGTGCAGGGGGCAAGTCGCATCGAAGATAACCGAAGGCCGGTACCGATGGCGGAGCTGCAGAGTGGTCAGTCGCTCGCTGAGGTCGAGTCGCTGAGTAAACGTCCGATTATTGGTCGACAGAGTGTGGGTACCGGCGTAGTGACATTGATTGCTGTGGATTTAAACCAACGTCCGCTGAGTCAATGGCCGTCACTTCCGCAGTTCTATGAGACGCTGTTGTTCGGCGAAAAGCTCACCATGCGTTCCGGCAAAACTTCCCGGAATATGCGTATTTCGCAGTCCGGCGTCTCCGACCTTGCGACTCAATTGATGGCCGCTGTGGACGCAACTTCCGACGCCGGACGCTGGTCGACGTGGGGAGTGATGGGCATTATCGTTGTCTGGCTGCTGCTGATTGGTCCGGTTGACTACGTGTTGGTGACCAGGGTGCTTAAGCGGCCACATTTTACGTGGGTTACGTTTCCGGCGCTGATCATCGGCGGTGCGGCTGTCGTCTATTCGTTTGCAACGGACAGTCCATCGTTGCAACTGAATCAATGGCATGTCGTGGACGTCACCGCGGACGAGGGACGCAGCCACATTATGGCCCGGTCGTGGATGAGCGTGTCGACGCCCGCGACGATGCGGACTGATGTGAAGGCTGTCCCGTCACTGCGTGACGATTTTTCTTCAGGACCGGCAACGTTGACGTGGGCCGGTCGCCCCGAGGACGTTTTTGGAGGAATGTACCGCGCCGGCGGCATTGCCCTGGGACGTCAGTCTTATACGCAAGAAGGACCTGACGATGGTCGGCTATTGGGCTTGCCGTTTCTGGAAAATGGATCCCGATCTCTGTTTGCTGAGTGGAGCCGCGAGTCGGACCGGCTGATTGATACACGGCTGTCCGTCTCCGGATTCGGACTGCTGACGGGTACGTTTTCACACAACCTGCCGTTTGCCATTTCTGACTGCGTTATTGCATACGGAAATCGTGTCTACCGCACACGCGGCAGTACCGGTGAAACAACCGTCCTGTCTGCAGGTGATGTCTGGGACTCCGGTTCGCCCGATATTTTTGCTTTTGATCTGAAGACGTGGCTCAACGGATCCAGAACTGTGCGACCTGTCGGTGGTGAGCTGCGTTCCAATCGCGGATCCACCACCGTGAACACGCCGTACGACAAGTCGTCTGTCGATCCCCACTACATCCTGACGATGGCCAGCCTGTTTGACACTGCTGGTGGTTCAGCCTACACCGGACTTTCTCAGGCCCTGTTCAGACAAATGGAATTGAGCGATACCATTCGCCTGAATCACGCCGTGCTGATTGGCCTGGCGGGAACCCCGGCAACGTCTCTCACGGTTGATAACGTGGCCATTGAACCGACCGTCAGTCAGACAGTTGTTCGGCTGGTACTTCCCGTCAACCGAAAGCGGTCCAGGGGTCTTGCTCGGACGAGAGAAGAATTGGAAAAGCGGGACAACAAAGAGTAAGAGGAACATGCACTTGTGATTGAAACTCGCAACCTGACAAAGCGATATGGAAACCTGGTCGCTGTCAATAACATCAATCTGAAGCTCGGCGCGGGTGATGTGTTTGGGTTTATCGGTCCCAACGGGTCCGGTAAGACAACGACGATGCGCATGATCGCGACCCTGTTGAATCCGGATCACGGCGAAGCTTACGTATGCGGTCAGTCAATTTATACGAACCAGGAAGATATTCGTCGCCTGGTTGGTTTCATGCCCGACTTCTTCGGTGTCTACGATGACATGACCGTCATTGAGTATCTTGAATTCTTCTGCGCGGCATATCGCATTCCATCGTCAGCCCGACGCCGGATCTGCGAAGATAAACTCGATCTCGTGGATATGGCATTCAAGCGAGATGCAATGGTGAACGAACTGTCCCGCGGACAGACTCAGCGTATCGGCCTTGCCCGCACGCTGCTGCACGATCCGCAGGTACTGCTGCTGGACGAACCTGCAAGTGGTCTGGACCCACGCGCTCGCATCGAAATCCGATCACTGCTGAAGCGACTTGGGGAAATGAAGAAGACTGTCATCGTGTCCAGTCATATTCTTCCTGAGCTGGCAGACGTCTGCACACGTGTGGGCATGATCGAAAAAGGCAATCTGATCATCGATGGCAATGTCGCCGAGGTCATGAAGCAGGCCAGACAGCGCATCGTGCTGAACATTCGTGTCAAGGACCGCACGGAAGACGCCGCAAGACTGCTGGAACAGTGTAATTCCGTTGAGCGAATTAGTGTGACTGAAGATCAGCTGATGGAAGTGACTCTTAAGGAGGCGATTGAGGACTACAGCGATATCCCGTCGCAACTCGTTAACACGGGATTTGCACTGAAACTGTTTCGTGAGGAAGAGGTCAATCTGGAAACTGCCTTTATGGAGCTCACGAAGGGCCTTGTGCAGTAAAGCGAGTACTGACCGCCCCCTCGGGACGCATCCGGCGACATTCATCAGGTGTCGCAGTCCCAGCCGTTCAGATTCAGGAAACGGTCTTTCCAGTGATAGTGATCCAACAAACCGCCCAACGGACGATTCATGATGTGCAAAGCAGCGTACACCGCTTCAACCGTAGCCAGTCCGCCGGCAGGATCCTCAAACACTTTGGAAGTGCGTGGATACGCCGTTCTGATGAACGGTAAAGTTCTGACGGGGACGTCCTGATAGAAGGGTTCCATCTTCTCAGCCAGTTTCCATGTCCCGTCCAGAACCAGTAATCCCGACGCAGCATCGGCTTCGGTCAATTCTTCACCGCCCATTCCCAGGCGAACGAATCCCTGAAGCGGCACAGTCACCTTGTCAGGAAATGTGAAGAAGGAGAAGTCACCCCGTTCTCGCAACGCCTCTACAGAACATTTGCTGCGTTTTTCGCGAGGGTGGACGACGATGACGGTTGGCGGAAACCGTGGAGATGCCTGTCCGGCAGCACGAGTACGCTCGTCTGGTTCCGCGTTTGGTGCGGTTGAATCCGGCATGTCTCAGCTACTCTTGATTTTCTCAATTTGTGCCTGCATGTCGGTAATTTTTTTCTCCAGACGAGGTACCTCTGCAGGGTCATCCGGCTGATCTTTGGCTGCAGACAGCAGCTGCAGATCTTTTTGAATCTTGTTCTTCAATGCTTCAATCTGTTTCTTTTGTTTCTTATTCAGAGCCATTCGAGTGCAATCTGCTCCGTGAAAGGAGATGTTGTGGACAATGGACGCGCTTCACATTTTACAAGTGTAGTCACTGTGTCCCGGAATGCGAAATATGAGTTCTGCCGGTGAAAAACTAAATCTTCTGATTAGCGACAGTGTCCTTGACGGTTCGTTTCGTAAGGCGGTTTTCAGCAAACCTGTGGAAAAGACGTCCACCGGTCCCAGTAGAATTGATGTTCGCCCGGTCATGTTGAAGGGGGGCGTGAAGCTGCAGGTGACCCGGCGTGTCGGTGCCCAGGAATTTCATGAAAACGTTGACACGAAGGAAGGTGTTGCGCTGATGCAGCGATTTGCCGGCGTCGTGTTTCGTGACGTGCATTACGGGACTTCTGCCGAAAAATGGATCGCTCGCCACAGCAGGAAAGGGAAATGCACACTGACCAGGGGAAAATCAGCAGACCGTCCACCTGAATCAAACACCAGCCATAACAGGAACCGCAAACATCTGATCCCGGACGGTGAGCCCTGTCCTTTTCTGATCGCAACGGGGATCATGTCGGCCAATGGCCGGGTCCGAGCAAAACACTATGCTAAATTTCGACAGATCAATCGATATGTCGAATTTATCCACGATATTCTGGACCGGCTTCCCGCTGATGACACGATTAACGTGGTTGATTTTGGGTGCGGCAAGAGTTATCTGACGTTCGCCACGCATCACTTCTTTCAGAACGTGTGCGGTCGCCAGGTCAGCATCACAGGGCTCGACCGCCGGCAGGACGTCGTGGAAACATGCAATGGCATTGTACGTGAGCTGGGTCTTGAAAATATTCACTTCACCGTTGGCGACATCGCCGATTTTCAGTCCGCCGGACAGGTTCATCTGACGATTTCACTGCACGCATGTGACACTGCTACTGACGACGCTCTTGCGGCTGCGGTTGCCTGGGGTACAGACGTAATTCTGGCAGTCCCCTGTTGCCAACACGAACTGTCGACTCAGTTACCGAAAAATCACCTGCCGTTGTTTTCGGGCCACGGTATTCTGCATGATAAATTCTCTTCGCTGGCAACGGATGCGATACGAGCCGGTCTGTTGGAATGCGCCGGATACGAAACCCGAGTTATGGAGTTCATCGACATGGAGCACACGGCTAAAAACCTGCTCATTCGTGCCATCAAGCGCACCGGCGTTGACACCGCTACGACCGGTCACGGTCGTGAACAGATGCAGGTCTTTTGCCAGCAGTTCTCCATCCCGCCGTTGCGGCTGCAGCAGAAACTGGAAGAATATCATCTCCTCTAGAGACTGCGGTCCTGCAACGATCGTGCAGTTGCCTGCCCACCTTCAGTTTTTCTCAGCGACTTCTGTCTGGCTTTATGAAACGTCTTCTGATTACCGTATGCACATACAACGAAGTTGAAAATATTCGTTTGCTTATTCCGGAACTTCGTTCCGTGGCGCCGCATGCTGACATCCTGGTGATCGACGACAATTCACCAGACGGCACGGGGGCGGCGGTAGCCGCACTGGCAACGGCAGACCGGCAGGTCAGGCTGCTGCATCGTCCCGCCAAGACTGGACTCGGGGGAGCCTTGCTTGCTGGTGTTCGGCATGCAATCAACAATGACTATGAACAATTGCTGAATCTTGACGCGGACTTCAGTCATTCTCCTGCCTATATCCCTGATCTGCTGAAGACTGCGGAAACCTGCGACGTGGCGATAGGTTCGCGTTACGTGACCGGAGGTGGTGTGGTGGGCTGGAACCTGAAACGTCATGTCATGAGCAGGGCCGTCAATATCTACGCACGACTGTTTCTTGGGCTCAGGACACGTGACAACAGCGGCAGCTATCGCTGCTACAACGTTGATAAACTGCGTGAAATCAACTGGGACCTTACCGTGGCTCACGGTTACGCGTTTCTTGAGGAAGTGCTGTTTCGCTGCCAACAGGTAGGTTGCACATTTGGCGAAACCCCCATCGTATTCGAAGACCGCCGATTCGGCGTCACAAAGATCAATTGGAAGGAAGTTGCGGCAGCCATGTGGGTCATCCTTCGGCTGGGGCTGCAGCGTCTGGCCGGCCCGTGAATCGTTCCGCTCAGATGTCAGAAGCAAGTCGAAGTTAACACGTAATCAGCTGAAGAATTCAAGCAGACTGTCGCAACGTTGTTTGCCGGCCAGCACGACGGCCTGATAAGTTTCGTCTTCCACTGACAGTGCCAGCATGGCGTCGGTGATGATCTCGGAATTCTCCGGTGCGAAATCTTTATTACCTGCGTTTTCGATCGCAATCTGATTCGCGAGGATGATCCCGTTGCACATGTCATCGTCCCACTGTGGTGGTTCGTGATGATTCCTGATGGCCCGTACTATCTCCTCCGGCAGATTCCAGTGTTCCGCGACAAGAGTTCCGGCTATAGCGTGATTGACCCCAGAATTTTATTTTCAGCGGCGATCGTTCTGTGTCCGGGGTAAGTGGTCCGAAAGGCCGTCATTTGTTCCAGGCGTTGTGCCGTCATATGCCGAATGAGAATCAACTTGCCAATGTCGTGCAGCAGCGCCGCTGCGCTGAATCCGGATCTGGCCAGCCCGCGCAACTTCAGTTCTTCGGCCGCCGCAACGGTTCCCACCCAGTGCCGCCAATACTCTTTCGTGGTCAACCCGAATGATGAGAGATCGACACCTTCCCGGGTCCAGGCACTGACGCTCAGCGCATAGGCCATGATCGTGCCTGTGCCCAGTCGTACGACAGAGTTCCCTACAGAAGCGGCGGGGCGGCTTGTGCTGTAACTGGCGGAGTTTGCCACTTGCAACAGGTTCGCAGTCAGTGTTGGATCAAGAGTAATGACCTTGATCAGATCCTGTACGTTAAACAGAGGAACGCCAGGAATTGCGATAATCTGAGACGTCACTCGTGGCAGTGGAGGAAGACACTTGGCTGATTCGGCTAATTCTTCAGCGCCAATCCGCTGTAGCAGAACGTTTATCGCCAAGTGTCTCAATTCTTTGGCACAACTGTTGTGAGGCTACGTGAGCGCAGGGCGGCGGGGGAGCTTCGGGCCGGGCAGAACAGCAGGAACAGGTTCCATCATTCTCAACCGACGCTGCCTGGGCGAAATTGCATCTGACGTATCTGAATGAGTCAAGTTCCAGAACATTTGCAGCGGAACATTAGCAGCATCTCTGCCTACAAACGAACCTTGGTGATCTACTGGCCGGAATAGTGGTGGGGAAGTCCCGTGCCGATACGCAATGTCTGTTCTGGAGTGCCCTGTTACAGGTCAGTGTTTACATCGACGGGCAGAGGACGACCTTCATGGCGGCTGGTTCACCTTCGTACAGTCGGCTGAACCAGTTGTGGCCCTGATCGAGCGGTGCTTTGGCCGTGATCATATCTTCGACCCGGATCATTCCGGTTGCCAGCAGATCAACGCAGGCCGGGTACTCGCCGGCTGACGCACAGGTGCCCAACACACTCAGTTCTCGGGTCACGACTGACTGCAGTGGCAGTTCAATCGTCGGGGCAAGATTACCGACAATAGTGATGGAACCGCCCTTGCGAGTGCAGTCGATGGCCGACTTGACTGTCGCCGTGGCGCCGACAACTTCCAGCGCCACATCGGCGCCTCGTCCGTTGGTGAGTTCGGCAACGCGGGTTGCGGCGTCTTCCTCCGACACATTAATGGTCACATCGGCGCCCAGCTTTCGCGCGACCTCCAGTCGTTGTGCATTCAGGTCGGTTGCGATTACCCGACTGCAGCCCTTTTGCTTGATTGCCTGGATCGCCAGCAGGCCTATCATGCCGCTGCCGACAACGACGGCGGTGTCTCCCAGTGATACGGGAGTTCGATTAGCGGCATGTACGGCCACGGAAACAGCCTCAATTAATGCAGCGTGTTCAAACGGCAGAGAATCCGGCAAATGGCAACAGATACGAGCGGGCACGCTGACGTATTCGGCAAAGCAGCCGTATCGGCGATAGTCCTCGCAGCTGACTCCCAGGACCATACGATTATCGCAGAGGTTGGGACGACCACTCAGGCAGAAGTGGCATTTGCCGCACCAGACTGTGGAGTCAAAGGTTACTCGGTGTCCTTCGGCAAATCCCTGGACATCCTTTCCGACAGCCGTCACAACGCCGGCGGCTTCATGGCCCATCACCAGTGGAGGAACTCGGCGTCCGCTGCTTCCATCCCAGCCATGGATGTCGCTGCCACAAATGCCGCAGGCATGCACCTGAACCAGGATGTCCTCCGGGCCTATTTCCGGGGTCGGAATGTCAGTCAGATCAAGTTTCTTGTATTCAGAAAGTAAGAGAGCTTTCACGTGGCGGGCCTGGCAAGGGGGCTTGAGAAACAGTTTGGCGGGAAGAATATGATCCGGCACAGAATTCGCAATTCTATCGCCAAATCAGCTCACCACAATGAATGGTGCCGTCAACATTTGCATTGTTCACCCGGCTGCGTCACTTTTCGCCAGTGCACGCGTCAGGACGTTTTTCGTCATCTGCTGGACCCGGGGATCCGGGCCGTGCGGCCGGCTGTGGTGTGACCACGGAATAATGTGACCGGGCGGCGACGACAATCCCTGTGCCCAGAATATCGTCGATGCATTGAAGACGATATTCTGTTTGGGTCCGTTGAAGGTCACCGCTTCGTAGCGGCCTTCCCGAGTGCCTCCTGACCAGATGGACCCGGCTGCGACGACTTCAAGGTCAGACCGTGCCGGATCCGGTTCGCCATGATGTTCCCAGCCCACCAAACCCGGAATGCTGTCACCGTTCTTCATTCCGGTTCCGTCAAACAGCCAGTGACGCTCGTTAACGCAGGTCCAGTCACCACCTCCGTTAAACGGCACGACACTGCGTACGCCCATGATCTCTCGTTCATCCGGCCTGGTCGCCTGCAGTCCGGCGAATAGTGCTGAATACGATCTGAGCTCATCTTCACGCAATTCGCCATAACAGCCGGCTCGGGAAATAATGCGATCGGGCTTTCCGCTGGATGAAGGCGTGAACGGAGAATCGATGAAGACCGAATTGCCGCACAGCCACAGCAGACTCACTCCCTGGTTCATGGCCTCCTTGATTACGTCGAATTGTTGCTGATCCCAGTACTCGTCGTGTCCCACGCTGATAAACGCTGTGCCGCGATTGATAAATCCCGCACTGCAGGTGTCCACGTTGGAACCATAGGTCACGTCGTAACCGTGCTGCTCGAGCCAGTGACTCAGCGGATATTCCCAAAGCAGAAACTCCCCGGAGCCGATCGACAGGGGGTGTTCGAAGATCTGGCAATATTTACCATAGGGGCGGTCGAAACTGACGGCTGCATCGGGCGCGTGGGCACCGTCCGGGTGGGTGTACAGCGACTCGTTCGCCGGCCAGCGATTGTATGCCTGCCATGTATTGTCACTGCACTGAAAGACGAAATCTGCGCGACGATCATCTTTGACAATGAAGACGATGTAACTTTGCCAATACGGTTTGTGCTCAGATTCCGGCAGCGTTGTCAGTTTTCCCAGGTAAACACCGCTTACCCAGTTGCTCGGGATGGTGAATTCAACAGATGCGTCCCATTGACATTCGCGCAGTCGTCCGGGCAGAGGTCCCATGTCCGGCACTGGCTGAGCCTTTCCATCCAGCGGTCCGAAGGTCGCCTTGTGGCAACCTCCTGTACCTCCGTAGTAGCCCATTCGGTAAATATCCAGCTGAAACGTCTGTGCCGGATCTGTGCTGACAAAAACCTTCAGCACCTCGCCGGCAGCGACAGACTGTTGCGAACAGTAGCCTTCGATCAACGATGTGCGATACTGTCCGGAGTTGACACGAACGCGAGTCAGTTGCCAGTCGGTTGTGCCTGGCTGTTGGTTCTCTGCATCGATGACGGAAGCATTGTTGTCCTGGACCGACGGTTCGGCTGCGGCCGTTGAACCTGTTGAGATGGCTGAGGCCGCTGCGGATGCTGCGAATGCTGTCGTTTTGAGCACGTCACGTCTGGGCAGTCGTGCATTGTGAGGCGGAACGTAGTCCGGGTCGGTCGTCATCAGTTATCCTTCTTCCCGTCTGACTGGAAAACTCTGCGTGGTGCCTGCAGTTGAGATAATCTTTAACTATCCCTGAAATCAGGCAATGTCGCCTGCCGATGATGACCGGACGATAATCAAAGTCCGGCGGCCCGGAAAGCGGCGGCAGCAAAGTGCTACGGTTTCCGGCCGTGAATGTCATCCTTCAGTTTTCTGAGTCCGGCCTCCATCGATACGATCGGAGCGAATCCGAAGTCACGCTGTGCGGCAGCGATACAGTAGCTGTGTGAACCTGCCAGTTGTGCCGCGACGAAGGGCGTCATTGGTGGTTCGCCGGGCAGTAGCAGCCATTTCCATGCGGCCTCCATCAGCGTGCCGGTGCGGCGTGCGGTGGTGCAGGAAATTGATTTCTGTACCGGTGGAAGTTCGGCCAGAGCCAGCAACCGGTCAATCCACTGCCATAAATTTACTGCTTCAGGTTCGTTGATGAAATACGCGTTTCCAGCCGCTGTCAACGATTCTCGCAGCGACTGTTCTGCCTGCAGGTGGGCGGCGGCCGCATTTTCAACATTGACGACCGAGACGACGTTGGTCCCGTCTCCCACCCGCCGCAGTCGGCCTGACTTTGCTTTTCTGATGAGTCGCGGTATCAGATGATTGTCGCGGCAGCCCCAGATCAGGTGAGGTCGCAGCGAAACTGTTCTTAAGCCGTTGTCGTCGTTGGCCGACAGCACGGCCTGCTCACCCAACGCCTTGGAACGAGGGTAATGGGAAAGCCATTTGGTGGGATAGGGCAGGGACTCGTCGGCATCAACATGGTCATGTCCATCAAAAACGACGCTTGGCGAACTGGTGTAGACCAGGCGACTGACTCCCTGCCTGCGACACGCGGCAATGACATTTTCTGTGCCAACGGTATTGATGCCGTAGTATTTCTTCCACGGGCCGCTGATCCCTGGTACGGCAGCTGCATGGAAAACAACATTCATGTCGTGGCAGGCCTTTTCGACTTTGGGCGCGTATCTTATGTCCCCAGTCACGAGCTCGACCGGAAGTTCGGTCAGAGCCTTATAGCGTCCACGGCAAAGCACTCGCACTTCATGTCCAGCTGCCAGCAACTGTTCCACGATGTACAGCCCAAGAAATCCACCTCCACCTGTAACTAGAGCACGCATTTAAACAACGAACCCCAACGCAACAGAGAATCGGTCCCCGGTTGTGGACGCGAGCCGAACTTTCTGCACATGCCGCGATCGGCTGCAGCTGCACACATTCGTTTCCCGCATGGGGATTTTTGATGGCGTTATCATGGCGGAGCAGGCAGTAATGGTATCAGTCCTGCTGTTCCGTTCCGCCCAGCAACACGACGTTCGGTTCTTCACAATTCGCGCCGCCCCCGCAACAGCTCGCCGACGTTGGTGGATTTTCGCGGTTTCCTGTGTCGTGCACGAAGAAAGGTGCGGCTGTTGCCGTGTGGTCGTGACCATGGTAAACGCCAAAGTCGTTAAACAGAAATTTCTTGGCAATGCGGTAGTACAAGTTTCGCTCGGGGATCTCATGCCCCGGATGGTACTGAGACGTTCTTGGCACCATTGATTTCAGTTCCTGAAGTGCTGTACCGCGGGCCGTCGCATCTTTCGCACTGTGTTTTTCAACGACCTGCTGCAGTAATTCCGGTTGCTCCAGCACAATGCAGCCGCGGGTCGTTTCCTGAGCCAGAGTACGAAAGTCTGCCAGGTATTCTGACTGAGTGAATTTATCGAACAGAGTACGATTGTCGTCTTCGCTGGCATGAATCGATTCGTTCGAAAACTGAACGATCGGACACGGTTCGATGTCGCCCCATGGATTGATGTGGTGGCTGATCCCGTTGGCGGCCGGGCAGAGAGCCTGCCCCTCGCCGTCGTAATATGCGTCGACGATGACGATGGGTTTTTTTGCTCGCATTTCGACCACGAATTCACGAGCACGACGCTGCTGTTCGGGGGTCAGACATAACTCCGGCATCGCGTCCGGACCCATGGGACGGTAGATGTGGAACCATGTGTACAACACACCCATCTCGATCAGACGGTCCACCCATTTTTCGTTCAGCAGGTCATCGATGTTCGTCTTGCACAAACTGGTGCAGACGCCTGTCATCAGATTTGCATTCAGGCAGTTTTCGATGCCGGCCAGCGTTTTTCCGTAAACGTCGCTGCGGCCTCGACGTTCGTCACTGATGATTTCGTTGCCTTCAACACTGATCAGCGGCGTGACATTGCCGAGATCAAACAGCCGCTTCGCTTTTTCTTCAGTAATGAACTGCCCGTTTGTGAAGATCTGGAAATAACAATCCGGATGTGCTTCCAGAATCTCAAACAGCTCCGGATGCATGAACGGTTCACCGCCGACAATTCCGAAGAATGTGTTGCCCGCCTGCTTCGCTTCCGTGATCAGCTTGTTCATTGCCGTCAGGTCGATGGTCTGCTGCTTGTGACCGACATCCACCCAGCATCCCTGACATCTGAGGTTGCAGCTGTTGATGATCGACACATACAGGAATGGGGGGAAAAACTGGCCTTTCCGCATGCGGCGGCGGTGAGCGAGAACAGATTTGGTGCCCTTCACACCGAGATTCCAGACCAGTTTCCACAGCAGCCGTTTGTTGGTCTCAAACAGTATTCGCCTGGCCATTTTGATTGTGTACATCATTGCTTCCCGTGATTCTTCTGTCCGACGTCGCAGGAGTTGTCGGATTGAGGTGTCATTATTCCGCCCAGGTCACCCAATGACCACCAGCTGGTCGTAATTTGGCGTGAGGAATCCGATTCCTCAGTCAGCCGTGGGTGTTGGGCGCCGCCACGAAGTCCACCTGACGGTTTTCCAGACGGACAACGTGGGGAAAATGGCCTGCCAGTGCATCGCTGTGGGTCACGCACAGCAACGCGGCGTCGTGCTTGCCGGCCATCGTCAGCAGTAGCTGGCCGACGGTGTCAGCTGTCGACGGATCCAGGTTTCCGGTGGGTTCATCCGCCAGCAGCAGCGACGGCTGATAGATCAAAGCTCGACACACGGCCACTCGCTGGCGTTCTCCTCCTGAAAGTGCGGCAGGGCGATAAGTCATTCGGTCCTGCAAACCAACCTGCTGCAACAGTTCTTCGGCCCGGGACTTGAGTTCCCGACGATTACCTCCAAATCCCGCAAGTGTCGGCAGCAGGACGTTTTCCAAAACGCTGCACTGAGGCAACAGCTGGTGTTCCTGAAATATGAATCCAATATGCTGATTGCGAAACGCGGCCAGGCGTCGTGCTGACAGAGCCCACGGATTTTCGCTGAGAATCTGTACGGTGCCGGACGTTGGTTGATCCAGCGTCCCGGCCAGATGCAGCAATGTGCTTTTTCCACAGCCGGACGGCCCCTGCAGAGCCACAGCAGTGCCGGACGCAATTCGCAGATTAACGTTTTCCAGAATAGTCAGAGCACCGGTGTTGGCGGGAAACGTACGGCCGACGTCGGTCATCTGTAGAACAATGGGCATGTGAGTGCTTTGCAGCTGAGCGTGGACGATAGACTATTTTTCGGGCCGGTACTCCTGAAGTTTCGCAGTGTACTCAGTTGGGATGCGGATGGAATGCAAAGGCTGATCCCGCTCCATACTGCAACACACGGTCTTCATCGTCCCTTTCGCGACGGGGCGATCGCCGATTCTGAAATGCACATCATAAGTCAGCGATTTTACGCCGATCCGTTGCACCATCAGCTTTACTTCCAGAATCTCTTCATATCGAGCCGGCGATTCAAACCGACATGTGGCGGATACGCGGGGCCATCCGATGATACTGTCATCCGACTGATGATTCACAATGCTCAGACCCAGCGAGCGAAAGAACTCATGCTCGGCCTGCTCCATCCAGCGGTAGAAGTTGGAAAAATGTACAATACCCGCCATGTCTGTTTCACAGAATTCGACGCGTCTGGTTGTTACAAAAGAAGAGGCCATGCGTTGTTCTTAAGGGTGTGTCATCAAAAAGTTCGCGTGTTCGAGGTCAATTCCATCCGACATCCATTCGTGGACGGAGACGTTTGCTGCCGGAATTCTAAGCATTAAGTCATGTAAATGTACCGTCAGGACACGAAGTCCCGAATACCCTGAAAATCGATGACCCGCCGAACAGTCGCTGGTGTCAGATGCTCGGTGCCAATTCCTCGAAAGGAGCCGGCCATGTCCGGTCCCGTGGTTGCTGTCAGCAATCCTTGCCGGATGCACGGCGCTGGGTGGATTCTTCGTAATATTTGATTCTAAATACAACCGGCAGAATTTTTGGTTCTGACCGGAGTCAACGGTGTCGGCAGGACAACTCTGCTGACATCAATTATCGACATGAAACCCACCGCTAAATGCAGGAGGACGCTGTTGGGCGACGTCTGCGGCGGATATCGGTTTGACTGCTGTGGCCGGCAGGCTGTTCGGATTTTCGGACCTTGGCCTCTGATCAGCGGCCGCCTTTACATCCATCAGCGACGCTGATGCAATGTGTTCCTAATCTCTTTAGAATCCGACACTGCATATTCACGGCGGCATCCGGATTCTGAACGACGACCAGTGACTCTGTCCCGCATTTTCGTGCCGTGAATGTCCGGACGGTCACCCAACCAGCACAAAAAGGCGCCACTATGAATGACGCAAAAAGTATGGCGACGGCGGCACACGAACCCAGTCGGCGACAGTTTATCGGAAGGTCCTTATCAATGGCGGCTGCCGGTGCCGGAGCGGTTGCCGCTCCGGCCGACATGTTTTCCGGCGGTGACGACGTGCTGAAAATCGGTCTGATCGGCTGCGGTGGTCGAGGCACGGGAGCAGCCCGGCAGGCTCTGCGGGCTGACAGCAACGTGAAGCTTGTTGCCATGGCTGATGCCTTCGAAGACCGGTTGCAGCTGAGCCTTCGGTCTCTGTCTGCTCAGGAGGACGTCGCCGACAAAGTCTGTGTGCCGCCGGAACAGCAGTTTGTCGGCTTTGATGCGTATCAAAAGTTGCTGGCGTCCGACGTCGACGTCGTGCTGCTGACAACTCCGCCACATTTTCGTCCCCTGCAGCTGAAGGCGGCGATCGAAGCGGGCAAACATGTGTTTGCGGAAAAACCGGTGGCCGTGGATGCGCCGGGGGTTCATTCTGTGCTGCAAACCTGTGCGGAAGCAAAACGGAAGAGCTTGTCCGTCGTTTCGGGACTGTGTATTCGATATGACGGTGGATTCCGTGAAACAGTCCAGCGTCTGCACGACGGAGCGATCGGCGAAATTCATACACTGATCGCGAACGATTATCGGGGTTCGATCTGGGTCAAGCCTCGCAAGGACGACTGGACGGATATGCACTGGCAGATGCGAAACTGGTACTACTTCACGTGGCTGTCCGGCGATTTCAACGTGGAACAGCATGTTCACTATCTGGATGTCTGTGCCTGGGTGATGGGCGACTATCCCGTGAAAGCGATGGGCCTGGGAGGCCGTCAGGTACGAACTGATGCCATGTACGGCAACATTTATGATCACCACAGCGTGGCCTACGAATTCGAAAACGGTGCCAGGCTCTTCAGCAACTGCCGCCAGCAGAGCGGCTGCAAGAACAACATGTCGGCCTACGCGCTGGGATCTGAAGGTCGGGCCGAAGTTTCTGAACGTCGACTGGAAATAACGACGGACACCACCTGGCGATTCGACAGGAAGGTCAGAAATATGTATCAGGTGGAACACGATGAAATGTTTGCCGGAATCCGCGCTGGCAAGCCGCTGAACAACGGAGAATACATGGCGCACAGCACAATGCTGGCGATAATGGGCCGCATGGCAACGTATACAGGTCAGGAAATCACGTGGGAACAGGCTATGAATTCCAAACAGGACCTTTCGCCGCAGAGCTACGCGTGGGGTGACGCTCCTACAGTTGAAATCGCGCGGCCGGGCATTACGAAATTCGTCTGATCATGAACGACAACCCGCGTCTGTTGATTCTGGGGGCGCATCCCGACGATGCCGAATTCCATGCCGGCGGTCTGGCTGCGATTTATCGACATCTTGACCGCCCCGTTAAGCTCGTCTCCGTAACTGACGGGGCTGCGGGTCATCATGAGCGTTCGCCCGCCGAACTGATTTCACTGCGGCGCAAAGAGGCTGCGGCTGCTGGCGCCGTCATTGGGGCCACATACGAAACCTGGGATTTTCCGGACGGCAGCCTTGAACCGTCGCTGGATGTCCGGCACCGAATCATTCGCGAGATTCGCGAGTTTCAGCCGGACCTGGTACTCACTCATCGGACCTGTGATTATCATCCTGATCATCGATCCGTTGGGCAGTGCGTCCAGGACGCTTCCTATATGGTCACCGTTCCTCACGTTGTTCCTGACGTTCCGGCACTGCGGAAGGACCCTGTCGTCGCGTATCTGCCAGACCTGTTTACCAGGCCAGCCCCATTGCGAACCGATGTTATTATTGACATTGCCAAACAGATGCGGACTATCGCGAAAATGCTGGCGTGTCACCGTTCGCAGGTGTTCGAATGGCTCGCGTACGAAGCGGACATTCTGCAAACTATTCCCGACGGTGAACAGGAAAAGCTGAAATGGGTGCAATCGTGGGTAGGGGGATACGTTCGCCAGCGTGCTGATCGGTATCGCCGGGAACTTGTTGCACGCTGTGGCGATGTGAATGGTCGCGAAATCGAATTCATCGAGGCATTCGAGATCAGCGAATATGCTCGGCAGCCGGACGAGGCATCCGTTCGGCTGCTGTTTCCGAATGCGATGAATTCAAACGCGTGATCAACCGGCAAAAGACTGTGTTGGTTGCAGCGGTGGAAAATTCTTGCCTTCGCTTCGATAATGGTCCCGAGCGGGGTCTAATATGTTGCTGCTTCTGAACTTTTTTTTGACGAGATTTACCATGCTCAGCCATCTTCGACCTTTTCACCGCCTGACCGTCTGCACAAGCCTTGCCCTGCTGTACATACAACCCTGTCGGCTGTCGGCTGACGACGCCTTTCGGCCAATGTTCAACGGTGAAGACCTGTCCGGCTGGGTACTTACCAACACTCCTGCTGAAACATGGAGTTTTCAGGACGGCATGCTGGTATGCACCGGAGCACCCATCGGAGAACTGCGCACGGAAAAGATGTATCAGAACTTCGTGATGGAACTGGAATGGCGGCATTTGGTTCCTCGCGGTAACGCAGGCATCTTCGTCTGGGCGGATGACATTACCTCACGTGGAGTACCCTTTCATCGCGGTGTTGAAGTTCAGGTTCTGGAGAACGCATACGGCAACTCAAAGGGGCACACGACTCACGGCGACATCTTTCCGATACACGGAGCGACCATGACACCCATCAACGGACGTGGGGGCAGTCGTGCATTCCCCACAGAGAACCGTTCGAATCCAAGCCCCGAGTGGAATCATTACCGGATCGAATGTCATGACGGCGAGATCTCACTGGCCGTTAATGGCAAAGTTGTCACCCGCGGACAAAACTGTATCCCGCGTAAAGGCTATATCTGCCTGGAGTCCGAGGGTGGAGTTGTGCACTATCGAAATGTACGCATCAAAGAGTTGCCGTTAACCGTGCTGCCTGCAACACACGTCGCGATTGCGAATCGTGGGTATCGGTCACTATATACCGGGTTAAATCTCAACGGCTGGAAGGCCACGGGAGCCGATACGCATTGGGAGTCAAAAGACTGGGTTCTGGCTTTCAGGGGGGCTGAACAGATGACCGGCACGTTGATGTCGACGGAGGCATTCAAAAATATCGGCTTTGTTGTCGACGTTCGTCTGAAAGACAAATCCAGCAGAACTTTAATCAACACCGGTCCTGCGATGACGATCGATCTGAGTACCCCGAAAATTGCAGAACATCTTGAGCCGGTGGGCCGCTGGAATCGATTTGAAAGTGGAATCAGCGATGGGAAGCATTGGTTGACTGTCAACGGTGTTCATGTTGTATCTCCGGAATCTGTCCCCCGTGACGTGCCTGCGGCGCTCACTCTGATACCGACCGGGCCGGTGGACTTCTGCAATATTTACGCTCGGTCACTGGATGTTGATAAATAGCCCAATGCATCCGGGAAACTGTTTCAGTATGAAGAAAGGAGATCCGATGTCGCTGCCTTCCATTGAAGTGCTGGAAGCACACCATTCGTTTCCGGGACCATACATGTTTAAGGTGATAGGAGTCGCTGACGACAGATTTACCGGACGTGTCGTTGAACAGGTGCGCGATGAGCTCGGACTTGATCAGGATCCGCCGTACACACTGCGGAACACGGCCAAGGGAAACCACGTGGCGATAACGCTGGAGCCTGAATGCGAATCGCCTCAGCAGGTACTGACGATTTACAATCGGCTGACGGGACTGGACGGCATGGTGATGCTGCTTTGATCACAGAGCCGGCCGCCTGTTGAGACTATGTGGGTGTAATGCACACAACAAGTTTAAGCCGCATCAATCCCCGATTGTTTTGTGGGGACACTGATCGCCTATAACCGAACAGTGTCTGAATGTTATGTACTTTTGACTGTTCACCATCGCGAGTGAAGCGCTGCTGTACCACTGAGATCAGATCATGAGACCAGCTACAATCCAGAGACACAGTTCTTTATACGACCCACTTTCTCCGAACTTACAGAATCCGCGGACCATCCTTGAAGTGAACGGGCGGATTGCTGATGGCTGCCGGGTGCAGGCACGTCGCGGGGCATTCAGTCGACCGATGTTGACGCTGTGTGTCTGGGGTTTGTTCAGCGTGGCAGCTACGGCCGGCGACACGGTCTCCTTTAACCGGGACGTTCGAGCGATTCTGTCGGACCGCTGCTTTCAGTGTCACGGCCCCAACGAAGACGCTCGACGGGCCGAATTGCGACTTGACGTCGCCAGCGTAAAGGATGGTCCCTTCCAGGATCGTGACGGATACCGGGTCATTGAGCCCCGGGATCCGCAGGCCAGCGCAATCTGGCAGCGGCTGATCACTGACGACGATGCCGAACGCATGCCGCCGGCAGAGTCCAGCGTGAAACCACTCTCGGCCGGTGAAAAAGAGGTTATCGAACAGTGGATCCTGGATGGGGCGCTGTATGAGGATTTTTGGGCCTTTGTGCCGCCTCAGCGACCAACAACGCCAGTCGTCGCTGATGCCCGATGGAATTCCCGGATTGACCGGTTTGTGCTGGCTCGACTGACGCAGGAAGGGATGACCCCCCAACCAGCTGCAGACAGACGAACTCTGCTCAGAAGAGTGACGTTTGATTTAACCGGATTACCTCCGACGCCCGCCGAGATTCAGGAGTTTCTGAATGACCAGTCACCTGAGGCCTACAAGAATCTTGTCGATCGTCTGCTTGAGACTGCACGGTATGGCGAGCATATGGCGAAGTACTGGCTGGATCTGGTGCGTTTTGCGGACACCAATGGTATCCATCACGATCATTATCGCGAAATGACACCCTATCGCGACTGGGTCATTCGAGCATTCAATGAGAATCTGCGGTTCGATGACTTTGTGACGTTTCAGATCGCCGGAGACCTTTACGAGCAGCCGACGATTGATCAGCAAATTGCATCGGGATTCAATCGTCTGCACCTGGTCATCGATCGAGGTACTGCTATCCCTGAGGAAAGTTTTAATCGAAATGTGGTCGATCGAGTTAATGCTTTCGGTACGGCGTTCCTTGGACTGACACTGGGGTGTGCCGTTTGTCATGACCACAAGTATGATCCCGTTACGCAGAAAGACTTCTATCAACTGTCCGCGTTCTTCAATAACCTGGATACAACTCCGGAAACCCCGGGCAGAAGCACTCATCCTCCATTCATCCAGTTGCCAACCGCCGCACAAGCTGACCAGTTGAAGCAGATGGCGGCGCGGATTACGTCGATTACTGCGGAGATCAAAGTACTGAAGGCTGGTGATACGCCGGGCGAGAAAGAAGCTGTTGCTGCGACATTGAAGCAGAAAGAAGAAGAACTCAAGACGCTGACTCAGCAGAACGCAGACCTGAATGCATCAATACAGGTCAGTCTGGTCTCGAAAGAACGAACGGACGTCCGACCAGCCTATATTCTGACTCGAGGCGCCTACGACCAGCCAGGCGAACAGGTGGGACGCAACACGCCCGACTTTCTTCCTGCGCTGGACAGTAAGGCTGCGCTGAAAACTCGAATGGACCTGGCACGCTGGGTGACGAATGGACAGCATCCGCTGACAGCACGAGTTGCTGTGAATCGGTTCTGGCAGCAGTTTTTTGGTGTGGGACTTGTGAAGACGTCCGAAGATTTCGGAGCACAGGGCGAGTATCCCAGCCATCCGGAGTTGCTGGATGATCTGGCCGACAGCTTTATACACTCGCACTGGAATGTAAAATCGCTGATCCGGTCGATTGTGTTATCGGCAACGTATCAACAGTCTTCCTCAGCGTCTGCTGAAGCCTACCGACAGGATCCGGAAAACCGGCTGCTGGGACGTGGTTCCCGCTTCCGACTTGATTCGGAAATGATCCGTGACCAGATGCTGTCCGTGAGCGGTTTGCTGAATGAAACGATGTATGGCAGGAGTGTCAAACCACCCCAGCCGCCAAACCTGTGGAAAAGCGTTTCGATGAAGTCGTCCAGTACTTATTCATTCAAAGCGGATACGGGGGACAGCATTTATCGGCGGAGTATTTATTCATTCTGGAAGCGAGCCATGCCCCCGCCTCAGATGACAATCTTTGACGCTCCCACTCGGGAAAGTTGTATTGCCCGGCGCGAGCGAACGAATACGCCGTTGCAGGCACTGGTCCTGATGAATGAAGGCCAGTATTTCCATGCCGCAAAGAAGACAGCCAGGAATCTGTTAGCCGCTGAGAGGCTAAGTGACGTGGCACGCGTGAGTCGTGCGTACGAGTCGGTGACGTCAAATCTGCCGGACACGCGGGAAATGGCGAGTCTGCAGGATGGCCTGAACGGTTTACGGACGACTTATCAGCAGGATGTCGAATCAGCCAGGACGCTGACTGCGGACATTTCAGAGGCCAGTGATCAGGAACGCGTCGAGATTGCAGTCTGGACAATGCTGGTGAATTCATTGTTCAATCTTGATGCGACGAAGACACGGGAGTAACACGTGAAGCCATTCGAAAAACACCGAATTCTCCAGTCCCGCCGCCAGTTTCTGGATCATTCGAAGGTGGGACTGGGGGCCGCTGCCCTGGCTTCGCTGGCGTCGAATCCTTGTATGGCGGACGGCAGCTACGCTGCAGATGCCCTGCCAAAGGCAAAACGCGTCATCTTTCTGTTTATGGCGGGGGCTCCAAGCCAACTGGATCTGTTTGATCACAAACCGCAGCTGGTCGAAAAGTTCCGGCAGCCGTTGCCCGATCACGTCAGAGACGGGCAACGCGTGACCGCAATGACAAAAGGCCGGGATCATCTGATTCAGCCTTCGATGTTCAACTTTGCCCCGCAGGGGCAAAGCGGCCTGTTCATGTCAGAATTACTGCCCCACCTTTCGACGGTGGCAGATGATTTGTGTCTGATCAAGTCGATGTACACAGATGCCATTAACCACGATCCCGGCAAGACGCTGATTTGCACGGGTTCGCAAATTCCGGGAAAACCGAGTCTAGGAGCGTGGTTGAGCTATGGTTTAGGCACGCTGAACAAAGATCTGCCGGATTTTATCGTATTGAATTCTGCATTCTGGTCGGGCGATCAGCGCAACGTTCAGGCGTTGTACAGTCGGCTGTGGGGTACGGGCTTTTTGCCTTCGAAACACCAGGGCGTGGCGTTTCAGTCGTCCGGAGATCCGGTTCTGTTTCTTTCCAATCCCGCCGGAGTCAGCCGCGCCAGTCGCCACAAAATGCTGGACCTGGTCACCAAACTGAATCAGAAACACGCTGCTGAGATCGGCGACCCGGAAATTTACACCACGATCGCTCAGCAGGAGATGGCTTTCCGGATGCAGGCCTCCGTCCCGGATCTCACGGATATCGGTGGTGAGTCTGCACCGACGCTTGGTCTGTACGGACCTGAAGTTCACAAGACCGGATCTTTCGCCCGTAACTGTCTGCTGGCCAGACGGATGGTGGAACGTGGTGTACGGTTTGTCCAGGTTTATCACCGTGGCTGGGATCACCATGCGGCGCTACCCGGCAAGATGAAAGGTCAGTGTTTTGACATCGATCAGCCGTGTGCAGCACTAATTACGGATCTGAAGAGTCGCGGGTTGCTGGACGACACGCTGATTGTATTCAGCGGTGAGTTCGGGCGGACCGTTTATTGTCAGGGAAGTCAGTCAGCCACCGATTATGGCCGGGATCATCACTCACGGTGCTTCACCGCATGGATGGCTGGTGGAGGCATTAAAGGTGGCATCGAACACGGGCGGACCGATGAGTACAGCTATAATATTGTCGACAAGGACGGGCAGAAAACGACACGCTTTGAAGATGGTGCCGTGCACATTCGGGACCTGAATGCCACCATCCTGCATCAGCTGGGCATCGATCACCGTCGCCTGACGTTCCGCTTTCAGGGACTGGACCAGAAACTGACCGGCGTGGAAGAAGAATCACATGTCATCAAACCGATTCTGAGCTGAAGTTTACGACTGGCCGTGACCGGAAAACATTGCCTGCTCTGTGGGACGTCACCAACCTCCGGCGATTAAGCAGACTTCTGCTCCGGACGCGCACGGCGTGTACCGATAACACGCCGATCAGCTTAGATTCGGCGGTGCACCCGATTCATCTGCGTGGTCGGGGGGCACCACGACACGAACGGACGGAGCTTCTTCGACGCTGGCCTCGTCTGTGGGATATGTGTTGCTGCTGAATGTGCTCGCCTTGAAGGTGGTCACAGTCTTCTGGCGAAACCAATCGGCCAGATAATAGCCCAGCCGACGGCGGACGCCCGGGACCAGCAGCGAAAAGCCGACACAGTCAGTCAGCAGTCCCGGCGTGATCAGAAATGCACCGGCCAGCAGAATCATGACTGCATCCAGGATCTCCTGTGACGGCACCTTTCCGGCAGCGGTTTGTTCGTGGATCTTGCGCCAAACGTGCAGTCCCTGCCGTCGCGCCAGATTCGCACCGACAATCCCCGTAATCAGCACCACGACTACGGTCGTCAACAGGCTGGTTCGCTGGTGTAGCTGTGTCAGAAGAACCAGTTCCACCAGTGGAACCAATATCACACACAGCAGAATTCGTCCAAGCACCGTTCTAACTCACTTCCAATCGTGATGATCAGTCAATTCCAGTAAAGATGCAGCTTCGTGTCCGGAGCGAAAAGTTCAGCCACGTCCCCCATGCAACGCCCTGCGGCTATGGCAAAATACGAACAGGCTGCCGTGTGTTTTACGCGGCGGTCGCCGGTAAAGATTCTTCGTTTTCGTGTGTGCCGCTCATTTCCTCGCCATGGAACGCAACTTCACTGTACGAAACCAGACTTTCTTTCCGTGATCCTGCAGGCCAATGTATCCGCTTGTTCGTTTGCCAAAAGTCTGTGAGTCGCTGAATTTGCTGTGGGAGATCTTCCGGTTCCATTCTTCGTTTCCAACAACAGTATCGCAGACTTGAGCATCGTTATGCCAGATTGCTATTCGCTTTCCCACACACAGCACGCGAGTTGTGTTCCATGCCATGGGTGGTTTGACTGAACTTTCAATCGCGGGATACAGGGCGTACAGAGCTCCGGCCTGGTGCCCGATGCCCGGGTTTCTTTGCCCAGTCGCATAGATTTGTATCTCCGGTGCATTGAAGGCGATCTTCTTTGTCGATTCATCTGCGTGAATCAAAATTCCGCTGTTGCCGTCTGCCTCTGTCCGCCATTCAACGACCAGCTCATAGTCACTGTACATCTTAGTGGTGATCAGATCAGTTCTTGAAGAACCGTCACTGAACAGCGTGCCGTCCGTAACAGACCACCCCGAGCGGGGTGCTTCCGTCTGCTGATAACCTCTCCATCCAGCCAGTGACTGTCCGTCGAACAGTTTATGCCACTGACTGTCGTTCGCTGGTCGGCAAGGGGTTCCCGCCTCGCCCACCGGTATGGCGGGGCCCAGCAAAACACAAGCGATCAGTGATGCTGCGATTCGGAATTGTTTCATGCTTATCCCTTTTGGTTGATCGATGCAACCGGATGTGAGCGACGCAGCAGCACAACTGTCCCGTCTTCTCGTATACGCCGAAACGGTCCGGTCGCCATTTACGACTCGGTAATAAGCAAGCGATCGACGTACATGTGTATTTGACCCTTCGGGCGGCGGATTCACAAACGTTTCGGTGCCTGGTGAGGCCTGCCTGAAGTAAGTTGCACTGAATACTTGGAAAACAGACTCCACGGTGCAAAAAAAAACGCTCCGAAGGAGAATTTCCTTCGGAGCGTTTCACGTCTAACTTACTGCATTGACTGGTTGCAGTCCCGCGTGACTCGCAATCGCAGTCGAGTCAGCAAATTATTCGCATGCTGGTTTGCAGACCCGGCACTGTACGGTCTTTTCGACCATTCGGCAGACCCTGACTTCAACCTCACGCTGTTCTGGTTTGTTAACACAGACACAATACGTGTAAGGCACTTCTTCCTGCACAACGCGAGGAACACAGACTGTTCGAGTTCGCTGTTCCTGACGAGTCTTGCAGACACAGTACGTGTAAGGCACTTCTTCCTGCACAACGCGAGGGCAGCAGACTGTTCGAGTTCGCTGTTCCTGGCGAGTCTTTGTGACACAGTACGTGTAAGGCACTTCTTCCTGCACAACGCGAGGGCAGCAGACTGTCCGAGTTCGCTGTTCCTGACGAGTCTTGCAGACACAGTACGTGTAAGGCACTTCTTCCTGCACAACGCGAGGGCAGCAGACTGTTCGAGTTCG
>Ga0315316_10000483_pt1 | contig 26442 bp, 17 predicted proteins | sample M160m3416metaG_FD_203702 | JGI IMG/M metagenome (GOLD analysis project Ga0315316, IMG submission 203702) | Ammonia-oxidizing marine archaeal communities from Monterey Bay, California, United States - M1 60m 3416 | ecosystem: Environmental > Aquatic > Marine > Intertidal zone | place: USA... | reverse complement strand
GTCCGCGGCGACCGCGCGGAATGAATACGCGATGTTTCGCCCGGTACGTGCCACACGAGCCAGAGCTTCTGCCATGCCCGGCAACTGCTCCATGATCTGGGTTTGCCGTTTGCTCCGTTTAACCATAGCAATGGTAATCGGTACGACCGGCCCGATGATGAATCCAGCTGCGGTTGCCAGCAGGTGCTCTGAGAAAACAAATATGGTCCCGCCCGTCGTGACACCAGCCAGAAGACACAGCATCAACCACACGGAAGGTGGTGTCTGGATTCCCGAGTGCAGCATCAAGCGATCGAACCAGCCATTCACGGCATCGCCCGGGCTGTCCCCCGGGCCAGTGGCAAACCGCACATCTTCCTTCAGAATACCGTCGAACCCGGAAAGAGAAGCAACGGGAAATGCCTCTGCGTGTATTGCCATCAATGTTTCTCCTCAGACAGGCAGTTCCATTGCCGATGCAGTCATTGTTCAATCGTTTTGGGTGGAGTCTGACTGATCGAATTCATCCCCGATATCGTCGCCGGTGGATCCGGTCATTGCCAGTTCGCGGGGTTCAAACAGCGGCTTGTAGCGCGAGACGTCGACCCCGGTGAGAGCCAGACGATGCAGGCTGACCGGTTCATACCCCGTGGCGAAAAATGCACCGGACGATTTACCATCTGCATGCTGTCCCGTCACACGATAGACGAACAGGTCTTCCACCTGATAATCACCGTCCTTTACACTCGCCACCTCCGTGATTCGAGTAATGCGGCGTTCACCGGTGTGCAGCCGAGTCATGTGAATGACAACATCAACGGCATTTGCAATATACTGCCGTACGATTCCGGAAGGCAGTTCTGTTCCCGACAGAGCCACCATCAATTCAAGTCTGTCCAGTGTTTCACGAGGGTTGTTGGCATGCACCGTACTCATGGAACCGTCATGACCAGTGTTCATCGCCTGCAACATGTCAAGAACTTCGCCACCGCGTGATTCACCAACGATGATCCGGTCGGGACGCATTCGCAGCGAGTTGCGAAGCAGATCACGCTGAGTGACGGCTCCCATGCCTTCTATGTTGGGCAGACGTGTTTCCAGTGGAATGACGTCTGACTGCTGGAGCAGAAGTTCCGCCGTTTCTTCGATTGTCACAACACGTTGAGTGTCCGGAATAAAGCGACTGATGCAGTTCAGCAGTGTGGTCTTTCCCGCACCGGTACCTCCGCTCAGGATGATATTCATGCGGCCACGAACTGCAAGGATCAGAAAATCGGCCATCGCCGGAGCAAGTGCGTTGTTTTCAATCAGGTCTTCCATCGACAGACGCCGATTACCGAATCGGCGAATAGAAACCGTCGGACCGCAAAGCGCCAACGGAGGAATCACCGCGTTGAACCGTGAACCGTCTGGCAGCCGAGCATCCACAATCGGGTTTGATTCGTCGATGCGTCGCCCCGCTCGTCCCACCAGTCGCTGAATGAACTGCATCAGATGAGCGTCGTCTGCAAATTTAATATCTGTGCCTTCCAGCTGCCCTTGACGCTCGACCAGTACTCGATCAGGGCCATTTACAAGGACGTCAGTGATCTCCGGATCAACCATTAATGGTTCCAGAGGACCGAATCCGTAGATCTCATCCATGATCTCATGGACCATGGTATCCTGCTGTGAACTGCCGAGATTCACATCTTCCCGCGAGCAGAGGTACTCAGCAAGGCTCTTCAGCTGACTGCGAAGATCGTCCTCCGTCATTGTTTCTGCGCGCGAAAAATCGATCACATCGACTATCTGTCGGTGCAGATTGTTCTTCAATCGCTGAAACTCGCGAGGCGAAGACAGTGTATTGTGGGAGGCAGCAACCATGAACATTCCTCAATTGGCCGACGTAGTCCGAAGGAACTATTTGCGCAATCACGCACTAATCCTATCGTGACAAAAGGGTAGGAATTGTTAGAAGCACGCCCCGAGGGCCTTCAGTCGGATTCAGGCATTTATTGCCGAAAGTCCGCACATTAACTGCTCTCCGTATAACCGGATTACCTGACCAGACAGATCTTCCAGACGTACCGATTATGCGGTGTGTTGTCGTTCGCTGCGGCGATTACCGCCGTCGGTGTACTAAGAACCGCTGGCTGAAGAACGACACGTAACTGCTGCTCAGATACGACTTCCAGGCGAATTATTCTGGCGGCCACAGTCTGCAGAAGTTGACGATCGACCGCTACCGTACCGTTCTGAGATTCTTCCCCCGAATCCGACTGCTCAGACGACTGTCCGGCCGAAACATCGTATAACGGAAACATCCTGGCCTGGCCAACAAGGGGCCGGATAGCCTTGCTGATTTCCCGCAGGTACCGGGAGCTTGCCGAAACCCGCCCGGCAGAACATGGAAAACTGAGGACGCCCTGTGTGTCTGCCGACAAATGCTCAGGGTGCAGCCCCGTGGTGAATTGGTCCACAGCATCCATGACAGACAGCTGCGGATTCCATGAGATCAACTGACCGATTCCCGGACCACCGTGTATGTCCTCCGAACTGATGGTCAGAACAAGTTCAGGCAGTCGGTCGGGCCCGGAACCCACGACATCGCGAGATTCGTCCCAGCGAAACCTGTCTTTTCCCCGACCCGTCTCTATTTCTGCTGACCAGCAATCTGAAATCCGAAAGGTCGGGTCTTCAGGCAGAGCCAGCGGCACGATGGGGATGGCAGAATCGGAGCGAGGGCGGAAACCAAGGATATGGTTTTTCAGAATCACTTCAGAGTATTCTGAAATTCTCCCTCTCGTAATTCCGATCAGGCCACTCAGAAAAACATTGCTTGAAGACCGGTTCCGTTCGTAGTTGGCAACGTTGACAAGAATGCGAGCGGGTGAGAATTCCGAAGGCACGGCAGGCCCGAGGTGTACATCCACAATCGATCCCATTTTGACCGTAATATTTCGGGGCGTCAGTTCAGGTATGGCGTGGCCGGAGACGTAGGCCTGCCCAACACTGATGGCCGCATTCTTTGCCTTTAAATTCCATGCAGCGACTTCGAAATCGCGATGATCGCGGCGCAGAATGTCGTCGGTCAGCAGTTGCCGCCCAGCCGCCAGGGCCGCCGCCTGAGCACAATGATGAGAATCTGAGCGAAGAACGCTGAGATAACTGGTGCTGGCCACGAGAGTGACGCAACAAATGCAGCTGAACATCACAAACACCGTCCAGACGGTTATCGAACCGCGCCGGCCAGTGGCGGTGTGCTGCCGAGAATTGGATCTTCGCTTCACTTTCGAAGACTCCTTACGGGAATCCGTCTATGAACACCAGGCCGTCCCTTTCAGACACGGCCTGTCACGTTCGATGACTGGGGCAGTGGTGTAACCTCCATCAGAAGCTGACGCCGCTCACGGACGAGGCCTGTTGTTTTTTCTGCCCGGCTGCAGGTGGATCGACCGAAGTGGAATTCCACCCGCCAGCCCCGCCACCCTGCAACGGTGTTCCGCCGTTACCGGCGCCGCTGTCGCCATCCACCGGTCGGCCGTCCTCGTCATAGTACACGTTGTAGTGAGTTCCATTGCGATAATGTTCAGTCACGAATGGCTTGGGATCCTCTTCAGGTTCTTCAAGCCCCAGTAGTTCACTCAGCAGAACACGGTCATCCTTTGAAGTCTCAATGCTCAGGCCACCATTACCCGGTCCATCGGGGTTGTAGCTGAGACTGATTTGGCCCTTCTCTTTGGCCAGCACCATCACGCGTTGTTGCCGTGGAGTCAATTCCAGAGTCACTTCATTCTGGTTCGCGTTGGCGGACGACGATGAATTGTTTCCATTCACGGCAAAGACCTTCACACCGTCAAACAGTTGCAGTGTCATGGAGTCATCGGCCTGACCGGCATCGTTGCCGGGCCTCTCGACGGTCATGAGAACATCGACGTAATTGCCCTGCGTGACAAATCCACTCACAAGCCCGGTGCTGTTGCCCACATCAACACTGACAAGTCGATTACCGGGGGCCAGTTCAATCTCCGGCCCCTCACCGAACGGGTAAAAATCGGACAGTTTAAGGGGCGTAGCAAACTCGATCTTATTGCGAGCAATTCGCCCGATGATTCCGTTACTTGAGATAAGCGTATCCCGCGTCAGGTCCTCTTCGTTGACCGGTCCGTCCCCAATAAAGCTGGCGTCAATACGAGTACCCGGTTCGATGTCAGACAGTGCCATTGGCACGTTGCGAGTTGCAGTTTCAGTAACAGTCTGTGGCTCAGCAGCGAACAGGCGTTTAAAAAGGAATCCAACAGCCAGCGATGCGACGATCAGAAAGGCGGCGACGGCCAGCATCCAGGGAGTAATTTTCACGTTTGTGTCTCCTGCGAGTTTTGATTGACGCTGCGTAATCGTGACGCGCCGGGAAACGAATGCAGAACAGGACGATCACCCGTATGCCATGCGAGTCTGCAGAAAAAGAGGCCGCAGAAGTCACCGTCCTGTAGGCCAGAACGGCTGAATCTACCGTTTGAATTGAGTATTAATGCTGTACACGTCACAGTCGTTGCTGATCGGCAGAAATAGTATCATGCTCACGAACCATCAAAGCGTCAGCAATCAGAGTTCGTCCCCGCACGGAAAATCCGGTGGGCCACAGCAGATCCGGTGTGGCATTCTTCATCGGTACTCGAATGCGCACAATGATTCGCTCGCCAGCCTGCTGAAGACCAGCAACTTCAATTGAGGCATCGCGAGACAGTTTCCTGCCCAGCATCTGCTTCAGTTCGGCGCGAACGTCGTCCGAGCTGATGTCGCTGAGACATAATCTGCGAGCACCAGCGTGTGCTGCGTCGGAAATACGTACTCGAGCCGTAGTCAAAAGTGAAAACTCAACAATGGCAAACAGCAGCAATAGAAAAATCGGCAGAACCAGAACCAGTTCCATCGACAGAATTACTCCTGATCGGCAATGTGGACGTCCGGGGTTGATTCGGTACATTGTTACTCCCGTGTTCCCCCGCGTAGCCTCCCGGGATACATGGTCTGGCGGGGACAGCGGTGTCTCAGTTGCCCTTGGTGATGTGACAACACAACCGATCATGCTGAACTCAGAAGGCAAAAGGGAAACGAGTTGTTCAACCGGGTTCGGCAGAATCAGTGGACCACAATGAACGAATCAGCATGTGACGTCATTACCATTGATTCTGAAATAACAGTAACACGCTCCATGTCGCCAGCGCTACAGGCATTGCAAATGCCATAACACGTCGCTTGGATTTCTGAGCGTTTGTCTCTCCTGGTACGTTTCGGCCGCGTGACGTATTCGACGATGCTCGCCTGTAATGATCCCGAGTTTTCCGCCAACCGCGTCTGCAGACTCCCACGACAAGGACGCCAAATGTTCCCAGCACAACGAATATCAGACTGGCAAAGACAACCTTGAGCGTCAGGCTGGCCCCCAGCCATACGCTCAGTCCGCCCAGCAGTTTCACGTCACCACCTCCGGCACTGCCCACCATCCACAGCACGAAAAGCAGTCCGAAGCCCACACAAAAACCACAAAGACCGTCCAGAATGCCGTCCCACTGGTGGAACACGGCCTGATAAACCCAGCCGCCCACCCACATGGGTACGGTGACATTGTTGTATATCTTTCGCAGTCGCAGATCCGTCCACGCTGTGACCAGCGTATAGGCGGCAATGCACACCAGGAACACAGTCTTATCCAAAGGCAAATCGAACATCGTTGGGTACACCTACTGCTGTAACTGCAGGAGACCAGCTCCGACAGGCCGGTAAACGTCTGATGAAACCTAAAGCCGAACTTGAACAATTGTTGACTTCAATTTCACACCAACTGTCGCATTTTCCCTGCAATCTCGGCCACACCGTGTTGTCTTATGCCGTCAACTCGAAACAATCGTCAAAACCGAAACAGATGGCATCCATACGCAGCGTCGCACTTTGTAAAACCATCCATACTAAACAAACATTCGGTACACGCATCCCCCTCCCTGATCAACGACCAGAAGTCCACAACAGCAAAGATCATGAACACCATGCCCGCATCTGCACCGCAGCTCCCTGAGATTCTGGCAACTGCCGTAGAGGCGGCACATCTTGGGGGAAAAGTTCTGCAGGACTGGGTCGGGCGCTTCTCAGTCAGCGAAAAAAGTCGCGCCAACCTCGTTACGGAAGCCGACCACGCATCACAGGAACTCATACACCAGACAATCTCAGCACGGTTCAGCGATCATAGTTTCCTTGGCGAAGAGGGTCTGTGTCACGAATCAGAAACTTCCGATTATCGCTGGGTAATTGACCCATTGGACGGTACGTCCAATTACGTCCACGGATTTCCTTACTACGCAGTGTCAATCGGCGTGGAAAATGATGGAGAACTGGTCGCTGGGGTGATTTTTGACCCGAATCGGAATGAAACATTTGCGGCAACGCTTGGTGGCGGCGCAACGCTTAATGGCCAGCCAATTTCCACGAGCGGCGAAACCGACCTTTCTGCGGCCATGGCCATGGCCAGTCTGCCCGTGGGCGGGGACGAACACGACCCGGCCATCAAAAGGTTCCTTAGGTCTCTCAAACATCTTCAAACCGTCCAGAGAAGCGGTTCGGCAGCTCTGAACCTGGCCTGTGTGGCCTGCGGCAGAATCGATGCGTTCTGGTCCAGCAGCCTTAAGCCGTGGGATGTCGCTGCCGGCGTGCTGATCGCACAGGAGGCTGGAGGCGCTGTCACGAATCTGGAAGGCAGCAAAATTGACATAATGATACCAGATATACTGGCCACAAGCAGCAGGAGAATCGGACAGGAGCTCACAGGCATTCTGAATTGACACTGCCGCAGACCACGAATCACTTCACTCAGCTTTGATTCCGGCGTAGGATGAGGTAGTGGAGACCGGGTCATTATTCCGGCCGATGCCCACCGCGAGCCGGTGATGGTAGGTACTCGCCTTTCTTCGAAGCCAAAACACATGTTTGCTCGGCCAGCCGATTTTATTGCTGCGAGCATTCCAGAGGCAATGCGCTGGATGGCTGCTGTCGGGTTGTCGCTGTTGATCGCATCTGTTGCACAGGCACAGGATCCCGAGGACGCAGAGCCTCCCGTCAGATCTTCAGATATTGACACGCTTCCGCCTGGAGATCATGTCATCCGGATCATGAAATCCGGACGAATCTATCGGTTGCCAGGGTTTGATCTGTTGATGGAGGAATTCCTGGCGCGGGCAAGACTGCAGGCATTTCCTCCGATCCATCGAATCGCGGATGTTCAGATCTCGGGCACGGTGGGAGAGGAACTTGTTGAGCTGAATGCAGACATCACCGTCGACATTTTTCGCGACGGGGAACGCGTATCTGTGCCGGTAGGATTTAATGACCTGCAGCTGAAGGAACATTCTCACAGCTCGACACAGCCGGACCTTTCTGCGCTTCCAATCGAGACAAAACTGCCACGAAAAGAATGGATTTTTGAGGGGCGTGGTCGCCACGAATTGAAGCTCCTGCTGATCGGTCCGATTCGGACGGCTGCCAACGGCACTCGTCGTTTGCGAGTATCGGCTCCAAAATCGGGGCGCAGCGGAATGAAGCTGCAGTTTTCCGAAACGGTCGCCACGGCAGAACTGTCAACGGGTGGCCCCTTTCAACTGACAACAGATACTGTTTCCGGTAAGTCAGAACTCGTGACATGGGGGCTGACCGAAGACACCGATATCACCTGGACTCCTGCCTCCGCCGTCACAAACCAGACTGCGACGGTCCAGGCGACATCACCTGCCCAAATGACACTGGACCTGACGACGGAACCCGCTTCATTCCGGGGAACTCAACCATTGACAGTATCCGGTGGTTCCATCAGCGAGTTGCAGATTCATCTGCCCAAAGGGTTTGAGCCGGTCACATTGGCCGCTACAGACGCAGACGGTAACTCGGTCAGTGAGCCGACGGCAACTGTGGATGAGGCAGACGATGGACTTGTGCTGCTAAGGTTTGAATCACCGGCAACGGGAGCAGTGACATTGAAATACGATTTCAATCTGAAAGACACCGCTTATCCGCAGAGTATTTCTGTTCAAATGCCGAACATCACGAGCGTGTCCAACGAATCAGCGGATGTGGACATCTTTGTTTCGGGGGGACTGGACATCGAGCGCCCGCAGGAAATCAACGTTCGGCGAAGTCGAGTCGAATCGACACGGGAGGGACGCACGCCCGCCCTGGCATATCGGTTACTCTCCAGCGAATCACAGGTCACATTAAGAATCAGTGAAAGTGAGGCTTTTTTTGCTGTCGCCCCGCACATCAACTTTGCGACGGAGCAGGACAGCGTACATCTGCAGGCTCGATTTTCCGTAAATATGGTGCGAGGCTCGCTGAATCAGCTCGAAATTGTCTGGCCCAATTACATCCAGGATGGCTGGCAGATCCTGGACGGTTCCACGTCATTGGCGTCTGAATCCGGACCGACCTTTGTATCGGGATTCGGATCGGACGATAACGTGGACAGCTACACGCTGGTGTTTCAGGAACGACAGTCAGGCCAGTTTGAAATTGAAGTACACGCGTTTCGCGATCTTGCAGGATTCAAAGACAGCGAAGGATTGATGTTTCTTCCGGACATCGCATCCTCAGCACCCCACTCCACGATTGTCTCTCTGGTCGAATCCGATGCGTATTCAATGTACCTGAGTCCACAGAATGAGAAGGCAGCATTTCCGGCGCTGCCATCCAATCGATGGCCCGGGGAACTGCAGAATCAGACGCGTCCCGAGGCATGGTTGCTTGACAATACCGACGAGGTCGTGCGGTTGCGTATTACTCAGCAAAAGCCGGAAATCCGGACTTCACTGCTGACATCCATATCGGTCGCCAACGAGAGTCTGCATATTCGAGAAGTCCTGTCCTATGACGTCCGATTCCGTGACCTTTCGGACATCACACTGCGGTTGCCGGACGTCGTACCGACTGTTCGCCTGAGCGGATTCGACGAGCCACTGACATCATCCCGAACCGAAGACGGAATTATTACGTACGGCCTTCCGAAGGCCATGCGAGGAAAGTTCACCCTGACGATCGACTACAACTGGTTGCCGAGCGGAATCGGCAGCTCCGGTGAACCTCAAACAGTAAATCTACCACTTGTTCTGCCCGCATCTTCCGGTGAGCTGCTGGAGCATGCGACAGTCGCGACAAACTTCCCACAAACACTTGTGCTGCCTCAGGCGGACAACTGGTCACCGGTCTATTCAGAACAATATGCGGCAGCATGGCGGTCTGAGTCTGTGCCGGACGCTCTAACGATCGTCCTCAAGCAGCCTCTCAGAACACATCCTGAAAATGCTCCGCAGTTCATGATTGCCACAACCTTCTTTCAGGCACCTGATGCGCTGATTACCAATGTGACAGCAGTCTTCAATAAGCCCTCCGACACGATATGGTTCGTTATCGACAAGCACGTGAAGCCACTTCAGGGCACGATGAATAACCGGCCGGCAATGGTAAAGTGCCTGTTTCCTCTGGATGACGCAAAACAATGGGTTCAGCTGCGGGCTCCGAATGATGCGGCGCTGGATTCTCCGGCAACCGTCAGTCTGATGGTCAGACATATCATCGACAAAGTGAATTTCGGTTCCCTGAGCAATGTGAACCTGCCGTACGTCGCCGGACATTCCGACTGTAACGCAATCTGGGTTCTTCGACAGACGGACGGTCATAATCTGGTCGGTCTGGAAAGCTCTCTGACAGCTCTTCACAACACTGCGGTCTCGAGATTTTTTTCCGATTCGACTGCTGAGTTCGTCTCCGCGACATCAACGATTCTTTCGCCGTGCGAGCAGTCAGTACGTGAAAAAGTGACCGAACTGCTGAACAGCTCTATCGAATCAAACACCCGCTACGAACTGCTTGCAGGGTCCATCGGAGGAAGTAAACGATTGCTCACGATTACCAGCAGCGCCGTGCTGCTGGGAGCCGCCCTGTTCTGTGTGCTGCTCTACTTTCTGTTACTGAGACTTCGCCATATTCCTGTAATGACAGTCCTGACGTGTTTAGTGGTGGCCATGACGGCGGTCGTTTCACTAACGCCGGCAACAATGCACGGAATCTTGCTGACTCTTCTGCCGATGTGCCTTGTCGGCGTCATCGCAGCTGCAATTCAACGATTCTTCAGCCGAAGTCAGTCGTCTCTCAAAGCCATCAGTCCCACAGACGGAAGTACCATCTTTACAATTGAAAAACCGTCCTTTGTCGAAGAACAGGGGACGATTCAGACAAGCCATTCCTCGCCCCCGTCTTCGAAACTCAGTGTTACCTGACTGCGGCTTTCTGCCGTGTCGTTATTCCCGCATGTCACGCTCTGTCTTCATCGGAACTCTGTTTCTGCTGGCCCCGGCCGCGGCTGCCCAGCCGGCTGTCTCTGCGCCGACAGATACTGTGATCCCGATCTACGACGAGACGGTCAGAGTCATCGATCCCGCCGAATTCGGTGAGCTTGCAGATGCAAATCGGTTTGTGCCGGTGCCACAGGAACAGCTCCCTGAACTGCTGCGACTCAGACACGAACTGTCGCTGCAGCCGGAGCCGTCCTCTCCCATCAGAAAAACGGAGCTGTCGGCAACTCTGGAGGGAATGGCTCTTCGTGACGGGCGGCTTCAACTGCAGATCTACCCGCCGTCAGCTATGTCACGTCGCCGCACACCACTTAAGATCGCCGCAACGAATCTGCAGAACCTGGAACTTCATTCAGAGGGACGTCAGGTTGTCATCGCCAGTGACCCGGCAGGCAACCTTGTCGTCCTGAACAATACAAAAAACGTGCTGAACGGAACCTGGACCGCACACGGGAAAATGATCGGTGCGGATCTGGTCTTTCAACTGGCGTTGCCGACGGCATCGGTCTGCCAGTTCGTTCTGACCACACCGTCTGATATTTATGTTGCCAGTCCGGACGCATTGGTGCTGCCAAAAACGGGACAGCAGGGCATGAGCATCTGGGAACTGCATCCTCGGTTTCCAGGTGAGCTGACAATCAAATGTTCCCGTGCCAAGAACTCTGATCACGAAGCGACGGCGGCCGTCGACGCTGTCACCAGTTTCCGAACGGGAGTTAACATTTCGGATGCCGAATGGATAGTCACTCTCCCTTCCAGCCTGAGTAATGCGAAGGTCCTGCTGAACCTGAATGGCCCCTGCAGCGTCAGTGATATCGACCTCAACGCCGGCCAACCATTGCAGTTCGAATCAGAACAGCGTGATGGAAGCACCGAATTGCAGATTCAGATGCCGCTACTCACAACCAGCACGGCAATACGAATCCGGGGACGCTTCGTAGCCGGCATTGAAAGTGAAGTTCGCCTGCCCGTCCTTTCACCGAAAGCGTGGAGTGTTGGATCGGTCAAGAATGACCTTACGCTTTCGTCTTCTTCCGTGCGAATCAGTGTTCCTCCCGAACTGGACGTACATAGCCTCAGCCTGATCGGTCTTCGGGAAAGAGATGTCGCGTACCAGGCGGACGGCAGCCGGAGACTCGATCTTACTCAATTTTCAAAGTACGCCTTCGCCGACATCCGCCTTTCAACTTCGAGGGCCGTCGTAAACGATGCTGTTTTCACAGACGCAGAATCGACGGAGAAAGAGGCTGCCGCGTACGTTCGCGTGGAAGTCCTGTCCGGACTTCTGAGCGAAGTAACGTGGATGATGCCGGCATCCTGGCGCGTGACAGCCGTCCAGGAAACTGACTCCCAGCGACCACTGCTGTTTCAGATGGCAGACGACGCAGTCAATCCGGCTCAGGCCCGGGTCACCGCGTATCTGAGAACTCCTCTAACCTCACTTTCTCCGAACAGCAGCCAGACGCTGACCATCAGCCTTCAGTCAACCGGAAGCGTATTCTCTAAACAGTGGATGGCACCGCGTCTGCTGAACGCTGACTACAACAGAGCCGCCGACCTGCAGTCTGTCAACGGGGCAGTTGCTGATATTCCGGCAATCGGCACCGAAACTGCAGCGCTGACGGCGGACGACGTCGCCGAGTTAGTTCCGTGGCTTCCGACAGACGTGCTGGCATCAATTGACAGCGCCAGACACACGCCCGCAACACTCGATTCGCCGCCATCGCTGACATCCACCAATAGACCAGAGTCGGCAACAATCGACTACGCAGTAACCATAGACCAGGATTCCGTCAGGGAAACCCTGCGTGTACGACTTAGATCAACCGATCCATTGCCAAAGAGAATCCCGTTACAGGTAACACCCGGTGTCGAACTGCAAGTCTCCGACGAGTCCGTCACGCAGCCGGCCCCGAGCCTGATACGTCAGATGTCCGAAGGAATCGAAGAGCTTGTCCTTGAGGTCCCGGCGGGGATAGACAGCACAAATACACTCGACATCCTGCTTATCTCATCACGTCCCGTAGCCGCAGAGATGTCGGCTGCCCTGATCTCATTTCCGGACACCGACCACGCCGTTGGCTCACTGCAACCACCGCTTCTGGAATCCAATCTGGCGCTGTCAATCACAAGAGGCGGTAATGCAGAAGACGTGACCGGACCAGTTCCCTATCCCGCAGATCCGTTCGCCAACGCGATTACGATTCGAAATCTCGCCAAACGCAGCTCATGGCAGGAGGTCTCCGGACTGGCGATGGCATTGGTCGACCGGCACAGTGATCATTTTTCTGTGGAAATGATCCATCGTTTTGTGGTCCGCAGTGTTGGGAACCACAACGATCTGGTGATTCAGCAGTCGCTGCCCGACCAGATTGTAGTCTTCGTCAACGGCCGACCAGCCTTCCCGGGCCAGTCGAATGACAGATACCGAATTGCTCTGCCAACTGATCGTGAGCACGCCGTGGTTGACATCTATCTGGCGTATGAACTGCCTGTCGCCGTGCAGCAGCAGAACGTGCTGCGTCTTCCGATGCTGGCCTTCCCTGAGACCGAATCCGGCAACGTTACTTATTCAGTACTGCCCCCACGGCAGCACACATTGACACTCGCAAATAGTGAGATGTGCGCCGACATCAGCTCTGCCGAATTCATCAACCGGACCTTCATTGAAAGATACTCGCAGCAGGCAGACCCGGCGCTGTCCGAATTATTTCGGCCCATGTTAACACGTTGTCAGCTACGCAGATTGGCGACGGATTCTGTTGCCATTATCGAAAGTGATCTCGATTCCGGCTCCGTAACACTACAGCTTGAAGACAAAGAACTTGACGCACCGCATACGATCATGCTGGCAACTGTGGTGTTTTTGTTCTGGCTGATAGTGAGACGAGTTGCAGTGGTGCCTTTCCCCGCAATCGGAGCCGTGCTGGTCATATTTCTGGCGGCATATCATCTTGGCGAACTCCGTTCATCAGTTGTCCTGCATGGCGTGTCCTTCGGCACACTGGGTTTTTCCGTAATGTCGGTCATCCACAGCATCAGGAGACGTTGGCGGCACCGAACGTTGCCCACGTCGCCTGATTCTCAAAACCGATCATCCGCGGCGGTGGTACTGCTGTACATGTTTGTGGCTGCAACGGCGGTCAGCGCGGATGAGTCGAGGGAACAAATACTGATCCCGGCCCAGAAAGAAGAGGCGTTCCCGTACGTATACATTGACCGAGATCTTCTGTCCCGGCTCAACTCGGTGAAGTCGCAGCTTGGAACTACGGCGTACGTCATTCAGACTGAACTTAACATTGAAGTCGAAGCAGCGGATTCGTTCACGGCAACGGTACAGTGTCTTGTAGCTTCACCTCCAAACCAGTCATCTCAGTTAAACATCCCGCTTGACGGTGTGACATTTGTTGACTGTCTGCTGGACGGCGCAAGAGTCTTCCCCTCTGTCGAACAGCCCGACAGAGGGACTATTGACGTCCCACACCGGTCAGTCCTACCACCGTCTCCGCTTGGACAACCTGAGCCAAGTCCCTCAACGCAGGGGCGTGATACTCTGGCAAATTGGGACCTGAGAACGGTTCACTATTCTGTTCGCTGCACACCGGAATTGTTGACGGCTTCGGAATTCCGGATCAGCGTCCCTCACAGTCGATCCCCGGTCACACGAGTCAGTCTTTCAGACCCGCTGAAAATCGTTGCTGACGTCAACCACGAAACATCATCGGGATCCGGCACAACAGAGCGAAAAGACGATCTGCTTATCTTCCCCGCTCTGTACAACACTAACCGCAGTGTTCTCGACATTGAACTTCGGACGTCCGCGAAGCCGCTCGTCGATGCCCCCCCATCCGCCAGCGTTGTCTGCACCGCCGAAATTTCGCCAACAGAGTTGCGACTGGGCTGCGAGTTCACCGTCGCCGGAAAAGGCGGAAGATCCACGTCTGTCAATCTGGAAATTCCGAAAGGCCATCAGATAACAAATGTCGCATCGCTGACAGGAGAAGAGCTGCCGTGGTCCATTCGTGACAACAAGCTGACCATCGTTGTCCCGACCGACGACGATGATCTCCAGCAGTTTGTAGTGACACAGTTTCTGGAATCGCAAATCAGCCTGCATCGTTCGATACCTGTCGGCACGGTCGCTACGGTAAATGGTCGGCCGGCGGACGACATCATTATTGTTGCCGTGACGTCGGATGAGTTTCTCGTCTCGTCGGTTAAATCACCGGACGCTGAATTGCACAAACCTGATCAGGCACGACTACAGCAGCTGGCCGATCGTCTTAGAAATTCACAATGGGTCGTTGCCGTCCCCGAATCAGCCACTCAGGTCGACATTGAAATTGCGGCTCGTGTCACGGCAAGAGAGGCAGAACTGGCACAGAAAGTTGTCATTTCCGACGATCGTCTTCACTGGACAGCACGCTGCCGGATGCAGGTGCTTGGAAACCCCACTTTTCGTCAGACCTTCGTCGTGTCTCCGGATGTGCGAATCGAAGAAGTCTCAGCGACCGTCGGCGCAACTGCGAGGCTCCAGTCATGGACCCGAGACAGTGAATCTGTTGTTGTGTCATTTCGCGAAGCCACTCGGGGACTGGTCGTCGTGGAATTCACGGGAGTGGTGTCACGCAGCCCCGGACAGCCAACACAGCTGCCCGTTTTCGCTCTCCCGGACTCTGTTGCAACTCTGATATCAACAATTGACATATCCTCGAACGCAACGTACGAAACCTACATCAAGGACCTGCAAAGTGCAGTTCCGCTTACCAAGGTTGATATTGCAAGGTACGTGCTTTCCGAAACCCCGCTGCAGGCAACGCTGACGGCCGATTCCCGCCCTCCCGTCATCAGCCCCAGTGAGGACAAAATACTGCATGCCGAGATTGTCGCAGTACTTCACAACGCCGGTGGCAATACACAGGTTACGGAATTCATTTCTCTTGCTCCTCAGCACTCCGGATTTGACGTCCACTGCCGACCACCTGCCGGGCTGGACGTTGACAGCCTGACGGTCGCGGTCGATGGTCAGCCGACAACTGCCACCTATGATACTGACGGCATCGTCATCTCCAGAGAGACATCCGATGCATCTGCTGCACGCGTCGTACTGGTCGTGTCTGACGTATTGGCCCCTGTGCGTGATGGCCTGCTGACGGCGGCTCTTCCGGTATTTGAGGCCGATCTGAAAATCGCGTCCTGCGAAGTTTTCGACGCACGCGGCCTGCCTGCCGCCGGCAAGAGTTCATACAACGTACCCTCGTGGGTCGTCGAAGCTGTGGATGCGCAGGGTCTGCTGGCAATCCCGACAAACCTTGACAAACCTCGAAGTGATACAGCCATACCGGAAAACGTGATCACAGTTTATCTTTCTGAACAGCAACGCCCCGCCCGTGCGGCGGGCCCCGTCAGCGACGTTGCGTATGTCCACACGCAGCACGACATTCAATTGGATAGTCTGGCCACAAATGGTCGGTCAGATATGATGGTCTTTACGACACGCCAGAATGCAGATATTGAACTTGACGTCCCTGTCGACATAAGGATCATTGATGTGCTGCACGACGGGATACCGGTTCCATTTGCCGTGACCAACAACATCATTCACCTCCATGGTACGGCGCAGGTTGGACTGTTTGAAATTCAGTGGCGGTGCCAGCCAGGATCATCCTTAGTTCGGCACAAGTTACTGCTGCCGTCCATCGCGGCGGCGGATCAGGTCCACCTGGTCCGACTGGCGGCAGCTGAGGACACTCTCTGGTGGGAAACAGGCAGCAGGACGGAAGACCGAGAACAATGGTGCAGGGACAGCCAGGCCGCAGCGGCACGGGGCTTCCTGCGTATTGAGCGGCCGACAACAGTTGCCGATGCTGACGTACCGGAGAATCTTCCAGCGATCATTGCAGCGCCCGAATGGCAGAAGCTGGCCGCCATTTCCAGGAATGCAGCCGAAGCGTTCCTGAGCACCACCGCCGGAGATACAGCCTCAGCAAAGTATCAATACCTCACAACGGACGTCCCGCCGGAGGTTACGGTCACACTGATAACGAGACCCGGTATGCCCAGTCTGCTGGTCGGCCTGTGTGCGCTTATGATGATTGCCGTCCCGCTTGGTCGGCGCGGACGCAGTGAACGGGCAAAACAGCACGAGGAGCCGTCAACGCTGTCGGGCTGATTCAGCTTTTCTGAGTCCAGCGTAAAATCGACAGCCGCGTGAGCGGGACAAAGGCAAATGACCTGATTGCTGGTCATTCGAGCTGAATCGTCGCCCTTGTGTTGCACCGCTCAACAGACCCGATAGGATCAAACAGTTCTCAGGCGACTTGAGCCGGAACATCCGGCGCCATAACAGCAGCCGTTTTTTCGATGGAAATTCTGTCCCCATCAAAACCACAACTGACCAGAAATTTTGGGAGCCCTCATCATGAGCGTCGAAGCTCGCATCAAGGAACTCGGCCTGACACTGCCCAGCGCTCCGGCCGCAGCCGGGACGTACAGCCCCGTGGTCATTATTGACAAACTGGCATACGTCTCCGGACAGGGGCCCATTGGCTCGGAAGGCACACTTCTGCGAGGGCGCGTGGGAGACGACGTAACCGAAGAACAAGGCGTTTTTGCGGCGCGAACCGTCGGGCTGACAATGCTGGCAACGATCAAGGATCAGCTGGGCAGTCTTGACCGAGTCAAACGAATCATCAAGGTTCTGGGTATGGTCAACAGTTCGGCCGACTTTCAGAATCACCCGAAGGTCATCAACGGCTTCAGTGACCTGATGGTCGAAATTTGGGGAGAAGAAGGCCGCGCCGCCCGCAGCGCTGTCGGTATGGGTTCTCTGCCCGGAAACATCACCGTGGAAATTGAAGCGATTCTGGAACTCACCGAATAGAACAGCCATGCCCGCTGCGTTCTTGAAGCTGGTTCTATGGAAATAGAAATCGCCGGGGGGATTCTGCACGCACACGGAAGCCGCTCAGTGACCTATTTTTCGTCACGGATCCGAATGTCGAACCGACCGTCTGAATCGGCAGCGGCTCGGAACATGCCCGGACTGGTATACACCCACTCTATGTTGCCGTGCAGATCAACGGCAATCACACCACCGTCGCCTTTGTTCAGGCGTTTGTGAAGTACATATTCCGCCGCTTGTTTCAGCGTCCAGCTGCGATGTCGCATCAGCTGTGAAATCTGAGCGGCGACGGTGTGCCGAATGAACTGTTCTCCGGTGCCGGTTGCAGAAACAGCACAGGTTTCGTTTTCGGCGTAGGTACCGGCTCCCAGAATCGGACTGTCGCCCACTCGCCCGAACTTCTTGTTGGTCAGTCCGCCGGTCGATGTCCCCGCGGCAAGGTTACCGTGCGAATCAAGCACGACGCAGCCAACCGTTCCGTATTGCCAGGGTTGTGCGGCGCTGATGCGACTGACCGGATTTTGGGTTTCGCGGTCACGAACACGGTTCCACGCCTCACGCCGCCGATCAGTCGAAAAGTACGTATTCCTGACGCGTGCCACTTTCTGTTCCGTGGCAAACTGTTCGGCCCCCTGTCCCGCCAGCAGCACATGGCGAGTCTTATCCATCACTCGCCGAGCCAGACTGATGGGGTTCTTAACCGTTGTGACGCCTGCCACTGCTCCGCCGTCCAGCGTCCGCCCGTCCATAATCGACGAATCCAGTTCGTGGCCGCCGGAGCTGTTGAACACTGCTCCCCGGCCGGCGTTGAACAACGGATTGTCTTCCAGAATTCGGATTGTAGCCTCAACTGCATCCAGACTTGTACCGCCGGCCTCGACGATAGATTTTCCCTTCTCCAAAGCGGCACGAAGCCCATTCCGCCAGGTCTGCACCGTCTCTGGTGACGCGTCCTTCGAAACTGTGCCGGCCCCGCCATGAATCCCGATGGCCCACTTAACCTGTTTGGGACGGTTGGGCTGGGATGTTCCAAGTTCAAATTCGTTTCCATGACGCAGCGTACGCAGTCTTAACGGCTTGCCAGCTTGAGATTCACTGACGACCACAACGAATGAATTCCCAATGACGGTCGCATGTCGCCCCTGCACAACCAGCGCCGTTGATTCGTCCACGCCCAGACCAGCATGTCCCGGATACTGGCTGACTGCCGACAACAATCGATTGGCTCGGTCCCTCCGAAGAAAGTGCTGATCAATAATCGAATTGGGCAGCAGATCCAGACCTCGACTGATTCTCGGGACCGGATTACCACTTTCGATCATCACGCCGGATTGAATTGCCGCGCCTGCTGACGTCCCGCCGACAACCCCACCACGTTTCAACAGCGACTTTAGCTCCGACTGCACTTTCGTGCCGACGTAGGCGGCTGCAAGTCGTGACTGCTGACCACCACTGATCCACACGGCAGTCGCACTGCGAAGCGGCGCCACAAATGCAGCCTCGTTCGCCTGCTCGCGGTCGCGAGTGTGCAGTAGAATCGTGTTGCGAATTCCGCGTTCGCGCCACACCCGGGCAACAGCGTCGGCATCCGGAAGCCCGCTGTCCGAAGACGCCGTTGGGATAACAACAAGTCGAGCCTCCTGACCACCGGCAAGTTCCATGAACCGGCCGACAATTTCGTCCGTCAACTGGCCGCCGCCGACTACAACCAACGCGCCCTGCTGAGGCTGAAACGCCAGTGCCGCGTTTGTGAACAGCAGAGCTGCAATCATCCCATGCATCATCGGGAGAACGCACATTGTCCGACGAATATACATGCCTGTCTTTCTATTGCGGAATATTCTCTTCATGAACACGTGCGCCCAGCATAACAAAATGTGATGTATTCGCCTGGAGTCTTTCCGCGACAATGATCCATGGTTCGTGAACGTCCCCGGGAATTAGTTGCACGCACGCCCCATTCACTGTTGCCAGCGTCGGTGCGGCGCCCGCTGGCACTGCCAGATGCCGTCAATTCAACAATAACATCAGGGCGGTCGCGGAAATATTTGCGTCTGGCCACCTGATCCCAGAACACGACGTTGCGTCCTGAGTGGCAATATCGGATGATTACTGCCATTCAACTCTAACAAGCTCTTCTATGCCGTGTCGTCTGTGCAGCTTTCGATAGAAGCTCCTCAACATCCTCCGAGCGTCAGCTCGATTCCACACGCGGAAGGTTCCGCACGAGTCTGTCAATATGCCCACCTACGTTTACGAAGTCATCCGTGAGGACGGAGAACCCGGAGCTCAGTTCGAAATTGTTCAGCCGATCAAGGATCCGCCGCTCAAGAAACATCCGGAAACGGGTGAACCGGTGCAGCGAGTCATTCAGCCGGTGTTCATGGGAGGTACATGGACAGAATCGTCGATGAGCCGTCGTCTGAAGGACGACAAAAAACTGGACAAACTCGGCCTTACGAAATATGTCAAAGCCGGTGACGGTATGTACGAGAAACGCTCGGGCAAGGGCCCGGATCTAATTTCACGGGATCAGGCTGTCAAAGGCAGTGACTTCAAACACCTCGACTGAATTACACGCGGGGCTTACCCCGCCCGGCGTTCAGAACGAATCTTCCCATGCACGGAAGATGTCGGCAAGTTCCGAAGCTTTAGACGAATGTCGAGCTGCCAGATTTTCCAACTCAGCCGGATCATTCCTCAGATCAAACAATTGCCACGGCTGATCAGTTTTCTCGCGAACGATCTTCCAGTCGCCGGAACGCACGGCGGCGTGTCTACGGAACTTGAAATAAAAGGATTCGTGCGGCGACTTCGCTTCGTCGGTCAGCAGCGGCAGCGGATTTTTTCCATCAAGGACAACATCGTCCGGCAAGTCCGCACCTGCCAATTCAGCGCAGGCGACCATCAGATCGGGCGACCAGAATGGTTCTGAGATTTCAGTCCCGGCTTTGATGTGCCCCGGCCAGCGCGCCAGTGCGGTGACTCGCAGCCCACCTTCCCAGCACGTCACACCACCGGACCGCAAAGGATCGTTGGAACCGATGTCGATACCCGTTCGCCCCAGAAGAAATGCGCCATTGTCTGAATAGAAGAACACGAAGGTGTTATCCCTGACGGCGGCGGCCTGGAGAGCGTCCAGCACTCGGCCGATGGCAAAGTCCAGTGCCGTCACGACGGCACAATATCGTTTGTACGGATCCGTCTCGTCCGGCGACAGGTCGTATTCTTCGAATGCCCAGTCCGGTGCCTGCCAGCGATTTGGCTGACCCGGCTTCTTGTTCCGCGCACTGGGAAAATGCGGAGCGTTAAACGGCAGATAGCAGAACCACGGCCGCTGTGTCGCAGAATGTCTGTCTATGAAATCGATCGCAGCGTCGGCAAACAGGTCGGTCGAGTACGTGCCATCCGCGTGCAGCTCATCTACGCCTTTGAACAGGTCGTGCTTGCCGCTGTAAATGTGGTGGTAATAGTCGATGTTGCCGGAAGCATGTCCGACGAATTCGTCGAACCCTCGCTCAGTCGGTCGCGAGCCTTCTGCAAATCCGATGTTCCACTTGCCAAAACATCCAGTGACGTAGGGCACGGGCGCCGTCTTCAGCACCTGCGGAACAAGAGTCTCCTGCGGATTGAGACCAACGCCATAGTTTCCCTTCAGCCCGGGCAATTGGTTGATCAGTCCGTGACGCTGAGGGATCCGTCCTGTCAGCAGGCATGCCCGAGACACCGTACAAGTGGGGGACGCAGTGTAAAAGGATGTCAGCTTCGCGCTTTCGGTCGCCAGCTGATTAAGTCGGGGCGCAAGAATCGGCGATCCGGGATTGAAGCACGGCAGGTCTCCGTAGCCCAGATTATCTGCTGTGATCAGCAGAATGTTGGGCGGCAGCTCGGCGACCACAGTCTGACGCGCTGTCGCAAAGACACACAGCAATACCCATCGGAAGTGATACAACCTGTCGGATCCTCTGCTCGGTGGCCACGGCTGTGAAGTCATGAAATCGGGGTGCTACGTATAGAGTTCACGAATCACTTCGCCTCGTTCCACTAAATGCATCGGACGGCCCGTTCGGTCCTTCACAGTCGTTTTTCTTCCGTCAATGCCCAGGTGATGATAAACCGTTGCCGCGACGTCTTCCGGATGGACGGGACGATCCTTGACGTAGGCACCATGCTTGTCTGATTCGCCCACAACAACGCCGCCGAGTAATCCACCGCCGGACATCATCACGCTGAAAGAATGGCCCCAGTGATCACGACCGCCAGCAGAATTCATCTTCGGAGTTCGGCCAAATTCGCCCATTGCAACCACAAGCGTCTTCTCATGAAGTCCCCGATCAATAAGGTCTCGGATCAGCCCGGCGATCGCCCTGTCCGTGGGAGGAATCAGCTGTTTCGCCCCCTTCTCTGTCGGTAGACGATTGGCAGTGCCGTGATGATCCCACGGCTGCGTATTAACAGTGACAAATGTGACTCCGCGTTCCACCAGTCGTCGAGCCAGTAACGCACTCTGTCCAAAGGTGTGGCGGCCATAACTGTCACGTGTCCTGTCGGATTCGGCAGAGATATCAAACGCGTCCCGCACCGACTTGCTTGTCAGCAACCCGAATGCAGATCGCTGGTGATCACTCATGTCGATCATCTGGCGGTCCGTGCTCCGACGAACATCGTCAACAGCATTCAATAGAAGCTGTCTGTCGTTCAGACGGTCGAACGTCAGCCCGTTCTGTAACATCAGATTGTTAACACGGAAGCCCTTTTCATTCGGATCCGAATTCACCACGAATGGATTGTGAACACCTCCGAGATATGTGGCATAATGGAAAAGGTTGTCCGTACCGCCTCGCAGATGAGGCGCCCCGACGTACGGGGGCATACCCGTCACATTGGAGCCGCGCAATGCAGCAGCAACGGATCCAAGACTCGGTCGCCGCTGGATCTTATTGTCGGACGCATTGAAGTCCGGCCCTTCAAAGCCAGTCAGCATCCAGTGGTTGCCTTTGGTGTGATCGCCGGTGCCATGACTTACGGTGCGGATCACCGACAGGTGTTCCGCGATTGTTGCCTGTTCCGGCAACGTCTCACTAAACTGCACACCAGGAGCCGTCGTGGAAATCGCACCAAACGGGCCGCGATATTCCGAAACCGCCTGCGGCTTCGGATCCCATGTTTCATGATGTCCCGGCCCGCCACTCATCCAGATCAAAATGACACAGGTGTCCGCCTGACGTTTATGAAACTCGGGGCTTTCGTCGGCAGCGACTGCCTTCAGTTTCAGGAAATCCGCCAGCGTCAGACCACCCAGCCCGAGAATTCCAGCCTGCACAAAGCTGCGACGTACCAGCCCCTCACAATCTCTTGACGCAGAACCAGTAACTTTGAACATAGAATGTCCTTGCGAATGCCCCGATTGAACAGCGTAATTCTCATGGACAGTTCCGCAGAAGACAACTGCGTTTCCACATTCTCACCTTATCTTTTCCTGATGCTCTGCGTGTGTAAGCCGTCCTGCCGGGCCATTTATCGGTTTGCCTGCTGATGTCTTTCAATGGCGTGAACAGGATGACGGGATGGCCAACGATAAGCAGCGCAGAGGCTTATGTTTCCCCATTGGGCACGGAATCCTTCGAATTCGCTGTCCGGAAGTTCTGTGCCGCATCTTCAGTGATGCGAATCCCTTAGGTGAGAACGGATCTGTGAGTCCCTCGGGGAATCTGCATCTAAATAAACGTACGGAAGCAGTCTGCGTGTCCAGAAAGCAGGGAACTGAGGCTGCGATTCCGGACGATTCCGTCATCCGTTGGTCTGAGAATGCCGGCATGGCTGCTTAAGGCGAGGTGTCCGGGGTGGTTAGCGAGGCAGTTTGCCAAACCATACACAGATACATCATGTGGAGCGATTTTCTTCAGACCGGGCCGCGACGTGTGTCGAAGGAAGCTATTGGCGGCGAGATGTTCCCAGGATTGACATGTCCTGTTCTTTTCACAAAAAAACTTGAGTTTCTCCTCATTTTCTGGGGAATCACTGCCATGCTAAGGGTTCATTTTCGCTCAACACGTTGTAAGAATGCCGACGCGCCCGGCCAACATGAAATTATAGATTCCCCCTAACTTTTGCAGACCCTCCACCGGAGCCCTCCGAATGTCCGTCGCCGACCCTCCCGCCTCGCCTGAAGGCCGCAGCAAAGAGGCCATTGATACTGTTGTCATCCGATTCTGCGGTGATAGTGGCGACGGCATGCAGCTGGCGGGAACTCAGTTCACGAACGTATCTGCCGTCTTCGGCAACGACGTCAGCACCCTGCCCGACTTTCCCGCAGAGATCCGCGCTCCTATCGGAACAGTGGCCGGAGTCAGCGGTTTTCAGATCTGCTTTTCCAGTAAGGACATTTTCACGCCAGGTGATGAAGTCGACACGCTGGTCGCAATGAACCCGGCCGCATTGAAATCCAACGTCGCCGACCTGAAGCGTGGCGGCACACTCATCGTCAATGAAGATGCGTTCGAAGCGTCCAACCTGAAGAAGGCTGGTTACGATCACAATCCGCTGGACGGTGATGAAGAACTGGCGGCTTACCGGGTTCACAAAGTTCCAATGACTCGCCTGACGCGGGATTCGGTCGAAGGTCTCGGGCTGTCGCAGAGTGAAGCCGATCGGTCCAAGAACTTCTTTGCCCTGGGATTGGTTTACTGGCTGTATGACCGTGACTCAAAGCCGACGGAGGACTGGGTACAGACGAAGTTTGCCAAGAAACCGGAGATTGCAGAAGCCAACATTCGAGCACTCAAGGGGGGCTCTAACTTCGGATTTTCAACCGAAGCGTTCACCGTTCATTATGAAGTGCCGCCGGCCCAACTGGCCCCCGGCAAGTATCGCAAGATCACAGGCAATGAAGCCGTGGCGATGGGACTGGCAACAGCCGCTCGATTGTCCAACGCGGACGTCGTGTTCTCGGGTTACCCCATCACACCGGCCAGCGACATTCTGCATGAACTGTCGAAGTTCAAGCACTTCGGTGTCACAACGTTTCAGGCCGAAGATGAAATTGCCGCGATGTCCGCCACGTGCGGAGCTGCCTTCGGAGGCGCGATGGCCGTAACTGCCAGCAGTGGTCCCGGCATCTGCCTGAAGGGCGAAGCCATGGGGCTGGGTATGATCACCGAATTGCCAATGGTGATCATTGATGTACAACGCGGCGGGCCCAGCACGGGGCTGCCCACCAAGACTGAACAGTCAGATCTTCTGCTGGCAATGTTTGGCCGCAACGGGGAATCGCCGCTGCCGATTATCGCTCCACAGACACCTGGCGACTGTTTCTGGGCGATTCAGGAAGCGATGCGGGTTGCCGTCGAATTCATGACTCCGGTCGTGCTGTTGTCTGACGGTTACGTCGCAAATGGCGCAGAGCCCTGGATGGTGCCGAAGGCCAGCGACATCGAACCAATCAAGGTTGATTTCCTGACCGCACCAAACCAGGACGACGAGTTCCACCCGTATCTCCGGGACGAACGACTGGTTCGGCCGTGGGCCCGCCCTGGCACACCTGGACTGGAACATCGGGTGGGTGGTCTGGAGAAAAAAGACGGCACCGGCAACGTGGAATACAGTCCGGAAAATCATCAGCACATGTCTGACACTCGTGCTCGAAAGATTGCCAACGTCGCCGATTTCATCCCTGAACAGGAAATTGATGGTCCTGAATCGGGTGAGCTGCTGGTACTCAGCTGGGGCGGCACCTTTGGTTCCTGCCGTACGGCTGTCCGACAGGCTCAGCAGGATGGAAGATCCGTTGCTCATGCCCACCTGAGATATCTGAATCCGTTCCCACGGAACCTCGAATCAATTATCCGAAGCTACAAGAAGGTACTGATTCCCGAACTGAACCTGGGACAGCTGTCGCTGATTGTTCGCAGCACCTTCCTTGTTGACGCAGTGTCATTCAACAAGGTTCAAGGGAAGCCCTTTAAGGTGATTGAAGTGTTCAACAAGATCAATGACTTGTTGAACAGCTAGACCATTTACCACGGGCCGACACCTATGGCTCTTGACTGACAGGTTTTAGACGTCTCCCGAACACCTCAAATCGAATCCATCAGGATAAATTCCAATGTCAACTTTGCTGCCTCAGCTCACTGCTAAGGATTTTGCCAGCGATCAGGAAATTCGCTGGTGCCCGCGATGTGGGGACTATTCTATTCTGGCTCAAATGAAGAAAGTTCTGCCGGAACTCGGAATCCCTCGTGAACAGTTCTGCTTCGTGTCGGGTATTGGCTGCTCAAGCCGCTTTCCGTACTATATGAACACCTACGGGTTTCACAGCATTCATGGTCGAGCCCCGGCTATCGCTTCCGGAGTCAAACTCGCAAATCCGGACCTGCAGGTCTGGGTGATTACCGGCGACGGCGATGCCCTGTCCATTGGCGGCAATCATCTGATGCACGCCATTCGCCGAAATCTCGACATCAACATCATACTGTTCAATAACCAGATCTATGGTCTGACCAAGGGACAGTATTCACCAACCAGTCCGCTTGGTTCGAAGACGAAGAGCACTCCATATGGTTCAGTCGATAATCCGCTGAACCCCCTCTCTGTGGCGATCGGCTGCGAAGCAACGTTTGTCGCCCGGTCGGTGGACGTGGATACCAGACACCTCGCCGCCACGCTGCGTCGAGCTGCCAACCATAAGGGTACCTCGTTCGTGGAGGTCTATCAGGACTGCAACGTCTTCAATTCCGGAGCGTTTTTCTATGCGTCAAAAAAAGGCCAGAAGGAGAACAATATCGTTTATCTGGAGCATGGCAAACCCCTGATCTTTGGCAAAGAACGCGACAAGGGTATTCGCCTCAATGCTCATGGTCGCCCCGAAGTTGTTGAACTCAGCGGTATCTCTGAAGACGATCTGCTGTTCCACGACGAAGAAGCAGATGATCCAAGCTTGGCGTTTCTGCTGGCACAGATGCGACATCCGGAGTTCCCGGAACCCCTGGGCGTACTCAGAAACGTATCCAGAACCGTCTACGACGAAGCCGTCAGAGACCAGGTCTCACACGCCAGAGAGACTCTTGGCGAAGGCGACCTGGAGAAACTATTCAACAGCGGTGACACATGGGTTGTTGAAGCCTAAGCTAATCCTGCAGAGGCCAAACCGTCCTGCGAGAACAAATTCAGACACCCCGGCTGCCCAGC
>Ga0315316_10000481_pt1 | contig 26477 bp, 33 predicted proteins | sample M160m3416metaG_FD_203702 | JGI IMG/M metagenome (GOLD analysis project Ga0315316, IMG submission 203702) | Ammonia-oxidizing marine archaeal communities from Monterey Bay, California, United States - M1 60m 3416 | ecosystem: Environmental > Aquatic > Marine > Intertidal zone | place: USA... | reverse complement strand
GAGATGGTGGACCTGGTAGAAGCCTATATTATTTACTTAAGCACTTCGACTATAAAAATTTCAAAGTAAATGTACTAATTCCAGACAAGAAGGTTTTTTCAGAGAATATTCAAAAAGATAATCTTATAGTTAATCAAATTGTAAATAGTAACTTTCCTGAAAATCTAAAAAGACAAAATTTTAAAATTAATGGAAGAATGATTTCAATTCTACCGTTGGATATTCTAATTAATATTTTTCGATTGTTATATCTTTTGTTTACCTTAAAAAAAGAATTGAAGGAGAATAAGATAGATATAATTTACTGTAACGGTACCTTGGCAAAATTTTTTGGGGCGATTCTTGGTTCCTTATATAAAATTAAAGTAGTTTGGCATGTTAGAAATTATCAAAAAAATTTCTTTTTGTCCAGACTTATTAATTATTTTTCATCTTTTAATTGTATAGCTAAAATAATATGTGTTTCAAAATCAACTAGGTCACAATTTAACAATCAATCTAAATGCATTGTTGTAAATAATGGCGTTGATACAGATGAGTTCAATCCGGCTTACGTAGATAGGAAATTACGTGCTAATTTTAATATTTCAAAAGATAAGATTATTATTGGCACTGCAGGACGAGTTGTACCTAGAAAAAATTTTAAGCTTTTTATTTCTTTGGGGATTGAGATATGTAAGAAGCATAAGAAAGACTGTGTTTTTGTTCTTGTAGGGGATACTCCATATTATTTTAATCAATCGTTGATGTTGGAATTAAAAAATATGGTTAAAGATGCTGACTTGGATGATAAGTTCGTTTTTACTGGATATACAGAACGCGTAGAGTCATATATATCAGATTTTGATATTTTTTTTATACCATCAATGTACGAAGATCCATTTCCTAGGGTTGTTGTTGAGGCCATGTCTCTTGGAAAACCTGTCCTTGGTTATAATATTGGAGGAATAGGTGAGGCCATTGATAATAAAATTAATGGATATTCATTTGCACTAGAAGATGAAAGTGTTGCAGACTCTCTATTAGAATTAATTGAAAAAGAAGAGCTTAGATTGAAAATGTCCTATGAAGCTAGAAAGAAAGCTCTTAATTGTTACGACTCAAGAATTATAGCTACTAAGATAATTGACAATTTAAAGCTACTCTTTTCTTGATGTCCTATAAGATACCTTTATGCTTATGCCTTCTAGGTTGAACTCATTTCTGATAGATTTTTCAATAAATCTTCTGTAAGTGTTTGGTATCCCCTTTGCAAAATTACAGAATAGAACAAAGGAGGGGACATTATCTTTTGATTGGGTTGCATAGTACATCTTAAGCCTTCTACCTTTATTTACAGGTGCCGTAGATCGAAGTATTAAAGATTTCAGATATTTATTAAGATTATTAGTATTAATTTTATTCTTTTGGGACTCATATATCTTATCTATCAAAGAATATATCTTATTTATATTGTTAGATTTTAGAGCAGAAATTATTACTACAAGAGCATAGTTTATTTCTGTTAACATACTCAACAAGCTTTTTTTAATTGCTGTTTCATTTTTAAGTTTAGATGGTATTAAGTCAGATTTGTTTACGGCAATAATTATGCCTTTATTGTTCTTTTTTATTAAACTTGCTATCTTCAAATCTTGCTTAGTGGGTCCTTGCTGAGCATCAATAATTAAAATTACAACATCTGACTTTTCTATAGAATCAACAGCTCTACTCGTTGAATAATACTCTACATCTTCAGTAACTCTTGATTTTCTTCTTAAACCCGCAGTATCAATAAAAGTATAATTTTTATTGTGATTTTGAATGTTTAGATTAACTGTATCTCTAGTCGTACCCGGAGTCTCACTAACCATAGCTATATCATTTTTTGCTAGTGAATTGATAAGTGTTGACTTGCCAGCATTGGGCTTTCCTACAATAGCTATGTGAGGAATGACCTTTCTGTCATAAGTATCATCAAAGTTTTGATCTTTAAGATAATTAGAAAAATAATCTCTAATACTTCCAATATTGCGATCATGTTCCGCAGAGATTTCTATAAAGTTTTTTATTCCAAGCTTAAAAAATTCTGATTTATTTTCATCAGTACTTTTGTCATCGATTTTATTTATAACTGCTATAAACTTCTTTCCCTCTTTTCTTATTATATTTAGTATTTCTCTATCTTCGTTTTGAAACCCAGCTTGGCCATCAAGCATAAATAATACTAAATCTGAATTCTTAATAGTATTTAATACTTTCTTCTTTATTAGTTGAGGATAATGTTCCTTTTCGTTATCAAAACCTCCAGAGTCAATAAGAAAAAAAACTTTATTATCTATTTCCAATCTCTCTTTTATTAAATCTCTAGTGCTACCAGGTTGACTAAAAACAATAGATTTTTTTCTTCCTAAAAGCCTATTAAATAAAGTTGATTTTCCTACATTAGGCCTACCAACGATAGAAATTAATGGTATCATCAAAAAATGCCTCTCTATATAGATGATTCTAATATTAAAATTAAAAGTATCAATAAATCATTATTGAATAGAACTTTAATAAAAACTATGAAGTATCTTAACATTGAAAACAAGCATATTGATATAACATTTGTGGATGATTTGTATATGAAAAAATTAAACTACAAATATGCAAAACAAAATAAATCTACAGATGTGCTATCTTTTTTAGTTGATGGATATGACAGGCAACTGCTCGGAAACATTTTCATCTCTCTTGAATATGCAAAAAAAAATACTATTTCAAATTCCCATTCCTTAAGTAAAGAGGTTAAGATTCTTTGTATTCATGGGATATTGCACCTTCTTGGCTATAAGCATGGAAGTAAAAAAGACAGCAAAGAAATGTTTGATCTTCAAGAAGAATTATATGTAAAATTTAAATAATTTAGACTTCCTCTTCTTTTTCATAGTCGGCAAATTCCTCAATATTGGGCAGTTCTTTGATTGATTTTAAGCTAAAAACTTCCAGAAAAAGATCTGTAGTTGCATACAAAAATGGTCTGCCTGGTGCCTCTTTCTCTCCTGTAACTTTAATTAGCTCTCTCTCAGTTAAAACATTAATCGCACCAACGGAATCAACACCTCTAATTTTATCAATCTCTATCTTAGTAACAGGTTGTTTTTTTGCAACAATTCCTAAAACTTCAAGACCCGCACGACTAAGTCTATAGGGTTTTTTATTAATATACTCAGTTAATAAATCTTTATACTTATCCTTAGTTCGGAATTGAAAGCCTCCAGCAACTTCTTCAAGTTTAATTGAATTATCTTTATTGCTCCAATCTTCAATAAGTTCTGCAAGTCTTTCTTTTATCAAAACTTGATCATGACCTAGAAATTCTGAAATCTCTTTTATTCTAACTGGAGCATCTGAAATAAATATTATTGCTTCTATCTGATTTTTTACATCTTCCATATTAAACATCCTTATATTCAAATTGAATTTCTGAATCTTTTTCTTCCATTTTAACAACACCTTCTTTTATCATGTCTAAGATAATAAGAAAGCTTACTATTACATTTTCCCTTCCTAATTTAATATTGAATATATCTTTGAAGGAGATAATCTTATTTAATCTAAAATTTTTAATAATTTGCTCTTTTCTTTCTTGTTGATTGATGGCTTCCACTTCAATTTCTATATCGGGTATTTTCTTATAATTTTGTAGCTGCAATACCTTCTTTACTGATGTAATCAGTTTCCATACGTCTGTTTTTTGGACTTCCCATAAGGTGTTTGATCTTAGAGATAAGTCTGTTGGTCTCTTGAAAGTATCTCTTCCTAATAGCTCTCTTGTTTGTAGATTCTCAGATAGTGCCCTGTATTTTTTATATTCTTTAAGCATTTCAACTAAATCTAACTCTGGCTCTTCTATTTCATCCTCTTTGTCATTGTCTGGTAGAAGCATTCTTGATTTGATTCTAGCTAGCTCTGCTGCAACTACCAGATATTCACCAATATTATCAAAATCAAATTCTTTAAGCAGCTCAACATATTCTAAGTATTGTTCTGTTACTTCTGTAAGGGAAAGCTCATATATGTCTAGGTCATTTTCTTTTATTAAGTTTAGAAGTAAATCTAAAGGACCCTCGAAAATATCTAATTTGACACCTAATTTTTTTGTCTCAGACTCATACATATTATTCAATTGTAACCTTCATCAATATAATTCTATTTTAAACCTAATATGCGTAAAATTATAGACAAAGGGGTAAAAATTATTTGTGGGTACACATTAAATAAAACGATAATTGCAAGAAACCCATAATTTCCATATTTGATTATTAATTTTTTATATTTTAATGCCATTTTTTCTGATAAGAAGCTATAAATAATATTTGAACCATCAAGCGGAGGGATTGGTAATAAATTAAAAAGAGCTAATAGTATGTTAATTGTAGCCATGTATGCAAACAAAGTTCCAAGAATCGAATCACTTGTAGATATGTGAAAAGCAATAGTTGAAAAAATAGCGATTATAATATTTGAAAGAGGTCCTGCTAAAGCAACTATATAAAGACTTTTTCGCTTATTTATTAGATTATCCTCTATAACTGGTACTGGCTTTGCCCACCCGACCTTAATTATTATAAGCATTAAAAGGCCTAATAAGTCTAAATGTTTTAGAGGGTTCAAGGTTAGCCTACCTTGATCTCTGGCAGTTGTATCACCTAAGATTAGAGCTGCGCAAGCATGGCTATACTCATGAATTGTTAGCGAAAAGATAAGAGTAAGTATTATTAATAATATTTCCATAACTTTGTTTACTTATGTGCTAGCGGCCCATATTTATCTAATATAAGCATTTTTTTCTTTTCCTTGCCCACATATCTGCTGGTTGTAGAGACTGATGAGTGACCAAGATGGTCCCTAACACGAATAATATCGATACCTGATTTGTGAAGATGTGTTCCTATTGCATGGCGAAACATATGAGGACTTATCTGTTTGTATTTAGTTGATCCACCCTTTTTGTTCGAGAGATTTTTCGCACCTAAGCTATCCTTTGAAATTTTATAAACAATTTCATTAATTTGCTGCCTGGTTAAATGCTTATAGCTTCTTTTCTTCGATGAACCATAATTACTAATAAATAAAAAATCCGATACGCCATTATCACCAAGAATAGCTTTTCTTTCAATAGCTATATATTCATCAATACTTTTTATCATAATCTTTGGGATCGGTTGGTCTCTAAATTTGTTACCTTTGCCTTGTATTACAATGTAAGGGTCTGTATTTTGTAGTTTTAAATCAACCATCTTTATTTGTATAAGCTCAGATACCCTTAGGCCACAGTAATAAAGTGTCTGGATTATTAATTTATTCCTTTTTGGCCATTTTGATTGATCACCTCTTTTGATGTAATCAAGTATGATGTTTATTTCGTTTGTACCAAGACTTTGGGACTTTATTTGGTTCGTGGATGATCTTTTTGGAATAGGAGAGTAGGGGAGCTTCCCTTTAAAAACTAGGTATTTAAAAAAGCTAGACAAAGTAGACATTACCCTATTCTTAGAACTTTTTGCTCTTGTACCCTTAATTTTTTTTGTAACAGTACCTTTTTTATTTTTCCAAACCCTTTCATAATTATTTAGTAAATCACTAGTAAAAAAATCTTCTATATGTTTTGGATTAACAGAAGCATAATCTTTTATATTTTTGACATTAAGGTAGTTTGAAAAAAGGATTAAATCTGATGAATAAGAATTTCTAGTATTATTATTGTGGTCGTCTTTATATCTTAAAAATTCATCAATAATTCTTTCCATGGATTAGCTATGTTCCGCTTTCCCATGAATTAAGATAAACATCCTGAGTTTTAGTAAGCTTGTCAATCTTTACGTCCATGGACTTTAGTTTTATTTCTGCAACCTTATTATCGATATTTGATGGAACATCATAGACTTTGTTGCTTAGCTTATGATGATTTTTTACCATATATTCTGCACAGAGTGCCTGATTAGCAAAGCTCATATCCATAACACTGGATGGATGTCCTTCGGCTGCTGAAAGATTTACAAGCCTTCCATCAGAAAGTAGGCAAACCTTTTTCTTTCCAATTGTAAATTCTTCTATATCTGTTCTAATTTTCTTAGTGTTTGAGGACATTTTTCTTAATGCATCTATATTTATTTCAACATTAAAATGTCCAGCATTACAAATAATCGCTCCATCTTTCATAATTTTAAAATGATGTTTATCTATTACATTTATATTGCCTGTAACTGAACAGATAAAGTCAGCTTTTTTAAAGGCTTCAGTTCCTGTCATTACTTGAAAGCCATCCATTTTAGCTTCTAGACCTTTTGTAGGATCTATTTCTGTTACTATAACACTTGCTCCAAGCCCTGCTGCTCTCATTGCAAGTCCTTTTCCACACCAACCATATCCACAGACAACAAATGTTTTACCGGAGAGTAATCTATTTGTAGCCCTCATTATACTATCTAATACGCTTTGTCCTGTCCCATATCGATTATCAAACAAATGTTTCGTAAAAGCATTATTGACTGCGATTATTGGATAATTTAAAACATTATTTTTTGACATACTTTCTAATCTGATAACACCTGTAGTCGTTTCTTCTGTACCACCAATAATATTTTTCATATATTGCTTGTGAGTTTTATGTAAAATACTAACTAAATCACAACCATCATCCATAGTAATATTAGGTTTGATTTTAAGGGAGTCCACTAAATGCTTATAGTAGCCCTTGTTATTTATTCCTTTAATCGCAAAAGTAGAAATTCCGTAGTCCTTTGTTAAATGTGCAGCAACATCATCTTGAGTGCTGAGAGGATTAGAGGCGCAACATGAAACCTTAGCCCCTCCATTTTTTAGCGCAATTAAAAGATTAGCCGTCTCGGTTGTTACATGAAGACATGCGGAAACATTTATCCCCTTAAATGGTTTTTTTTTAAGCAACGTTTTATTGATTTCTTGAAGTACTGGCATATCTTTATATGCCCATTCAACACGATCTCGACCAATTTTATTTAGTTTTAAATCTTTAACATCATAATCCATTTTCTAGTCTCCTATAGTTGTTTTATTTCGTCTCTCTTGTCAATATTTTCCCAATTAAAACCAGCATTATCTCTTCCAAAATGTCCGTAAGAAGCTGTTTGTTGATATATTGGTTTTAGTAAATCTAGAGTATCAATAATTCCCTTTGGTGTACAATCGAATATTTTAAAAACTTCCCCTGTGAGTTTATTTAAAATCTTTTGGTCGATTTTCAAGGTACTTGAGAGATTTATTGATACAGGTTCTGCTTTTCCAATTGCGTAGGCCAATTGAATCTCACAATCTGGAAGTAAACCAGATGCCACAATATTTTTGGCAATGTATCTAGCCATATAGCATGCACTTCTATCAACCTTAGATGGGTCCTTTCCTGAAAATGCACCACCACCATGCTTTGCCCAACCACCATAGGTATCCACAATTATCTTTCTACCAGTTAGACCAGTGTCACCTTGTGGTCCTCCTACAACGAATCTTCCGGTCGGATTAATTAAAAATTTTGTTTCATTTGAAAGTAAGTGAGTTGGAATCTCCTTTTTTATAATTTCTTCTATCACGGCTTCTCGTAAGTCGGAGTCTGATATATCTTCAGAGTGTTGCGTAGAGATAACAACAGTGTCAACGTAAGATGGTTTATTGTTTTCATATTTTATTGACACCTGAGATTTTCCATCTGGCCTTAAAAAACTTAGTTGACCTGATTTTCTTTTTTTAGCTAATTCACTTGTTAATTTATGGGCTAAAAGGATGGGGTAGGGCATTAGACTATCATTTTCTTTGGTAGCATATCCAAACATAAGTCCTTGATCACCAGCTCCTATTATGTCCGAATCTTTTCTATCAACTCCCATTGAAATATCAGGAGATTGCTCCTCAATATATAAATCTATTTTACAATTATTTGCATCAAAACCTTTTGATTCATCATCATAGCCGATAGATAAAAGGGTATCTTTGACTATTTTTTCGAAATCCGGTGATACATTTGATTTAATCTCTGCAGATAGTATAACTCTGTTTCTTGTTATCAAAGTTTCACAAGCAACTCTACAGTTAGGGTCATCTTTAATTATTGAGTCTAAAACAGCATCTGATATTTGATCTGCGACTTTATCTGGATGACCTTCAGTAACTGATTCAGAACTAAAGATAAAATCTTGGTTGAACATTGCCTTTATAATACAATAAAAATCTATAAAAAAAAGTATATAACAATCTTTTTAACCCACATGTTATAATTACAAAAATTATGAAAAATTTTATAGCAGCCTCATTAATAGCAGCAGACTTCTGGAATTTAGAGAAGGAGTTCAAGAAGTTAAAGGAAACTAAAGTAGAATGGATTCATTACGATATAATGGATGGCCATTATGTCCCAAATATTACTGTTGGTTCTTGTGAACTTGATTCATTAATAAAGAAGACCTCTATTCCAATCGACATCCACTTTATGGTTTCAAATCCAGATAAAATAGTTCCCTTTTTTATTGAAAAGTACAAAAACACAAATGTCGTAAATATCACTGTTCACTTCGAGACTTGTAAGGACATACGAAAACTCTCAAAATTGGTTAGAAAATCTGGTCTTAATTTCGGACTAGCTATTCACCCTAAAACGCCTATAAGTAAGATTTATAGCTTGCTTGACCTAATAGACCTAGCGCTCGTAATGACAGTTAAGCCTGGTTTTGCAGGTCAAAAAATTATCAGTTCATGTATTAAAAAAGTCAGACTTTTGAGTAGCTATATTAAAAAGAATAACTATAAAATACCTATCCAAGTAGATGGAGGAATCAAGGCTTCAAACGTATCTGACTTGACTAATGCGGGAGCCAATATAATAGTTTCAGGTACTGGTATATTCGGTACAAAAGATTATAAAAATACAGTAAAGAGGATGATGAACTCATTTAAGTAAAATATTATGAAAACAAGCAATAAAGTTGAATATAATGACTATAAACTTTTAAAAAATCTGGAATTTTATACGGTTGATGACTTTGCTAAAGTTAAAAGTAGAGATCAGTTTATTTGTGATGAATGTGAATTACAAGGAGTAAAATGCGAAGGTCAAGGCGTTGTCTACATTGATGATACAGTTGCATTTTGTTCGCGGAAGAAAAAAATCAATGTTTATAATGCAGCTTGTGTGCCAGCCAGATATTCTAAGTGTAAAAATCTCAAACTAGATAATGGTGGCTGGGAGATTAGAGAGAAATCAGTTCAAAATGCTCTTGAATATAGCATCAAGTATTTGGAAAATTTTCCTGAAATTTCACCTCCTTTTTTTGTTGGTCTCCCAGGTTTAGGTAAAACTCACTTGTCAGTATCAATTTTGACAGAGCTAATATTTGCTTATAACCAAAAATCTATATTTAAACAATTTAGAGATCTCTTGTCTGATATTAAGGATCTATATGTTAAAGGTCTTTCAGAGAAGGAATATGTCGAAAAACTTTGTGCTTACGATATTATGGTTATAGATGATTTAGGTGCAACAAGGATGAGTGAGTGGGAGATAAGTGTCCTAGATAATATTATAGCTAAAAGATATAATTCAAAGAAACATACAATTTTTAATTCAAACTTAGCCTTTTTAAATGGGAAAAGCTTTAAAGCAACAGATTCAAATCAAATCCTAGACTATAAAATAGGTAAGAGGAACATATCTAGAATATATGAGATGTGCCAAATATTAGAATTAAAGGGCGAAGATTATAGGATGGGCTCTTCTAAAATTTAGAAAGTTAAAATAGTAAAACCCTCATCTACTAGCTTCTTAAAACTAGGATGACCATCATATTCATCAATTAGATTGATATTGTTATCAGAAGCTTCCTGGCTTACTTTAAAGGCACCAGCACAATATCCGCAAACTCCTGTAACTTTATCTTTAACAGAATTAAAAAGCGGAGCATACTTGCTACCTTCTTCATTAAATTTACCAATCCATTTTGTACCAGCTCCATCAAAAATTATTTGAACCTCATCTCCAGCTTCTTTGAACTCTTTTGCTGTCATAAGTCCGTTAACTGCTCTTCCAAAATCACCAGGTCCTGCAGTATCAGCTAGAATAACTATTGCTACTTTCGACATAATAAAAACCTCACTTTTATAATTACTTCAATTTAACATATTTACTACTTATTAGCGACCCTAAGAGGTAGATGGACCCTGTTATTATTAAATCTTTCTTTTTATTTATAAGTTCTGGAATCTTGTCATTAGGTAGGTATGAAATTTTTTTGTTATCTAATGTTTTGATGAGATTTTTGGGCTTAAAACTCCTTGGATTTGGAACATCAGTGAGATAAATTTTCTTTGCTATACTGAGTAGCAAAGAGATGCATTGTTGTGGATTTTTCTCATTTAACATTCCTAAGATAATATAAATTTTTTTCCTAGGATAATGGATTTTAAAGTTGGAAATTAATGTCTTTATAGAGTGAACGTTATGCGAAACATCTATTACCAACAAAGGCTTTTCATTGAGGATTTCATATCTTCCAGGGTTAGTAACATTTTTAAGTGAACTAATAATATTTTTCTTACTTACTTTTAACTTATATAACTTGCCAACTTCTTCAACAGCCTTTAGAGATACACCTAGGTTACTTAGTTGATGTTGCCCACGAAGAGAGGATTTAAAATTTAATTTATAGTTTGGTGATGAGTATTTATAGGACTTATTACAATATTTAACAGTAAAATGATTCCCCAATCTTAGTATTTTAGTCATGCTTTCTTTGCAATAGTTATTAAGTATCTTCATTGACCTAGTTTTGACCGAGGTAACCAAAATACTATTTAAATTGATTATTCCTACCTTTTCATAAGCTATTTCTTCTAACGTTTCTCCGAGGTACTCCATATGATCCATTTCAACATTTGTGAGAATACCTATTTTAGCTTTAATTACATTAGTTGCATCATATCGTCCTCCTAAGCCTACTTCGAAAATATTTATGTCGTTTTGAGAATTCGAAAAATGCAAAATTGATGCTGCTGTCAATAATTCAAAGTAGCTCAGGCTAATACTTGTTTCTTGAATAACTTTGATTATTTTTTTGAGAACTCTATCCAAGGTATCAGTTCTAATACTTCGATTGTTGATTTTTATTCTTTCGTTAATCTTAACTAAATGTGGAGATGTATATAGGCCTACATTATAGCCTGCATCAACATAAATTTTGTTTAATATTTGCGCAACAGTCCCTTTACCATTTGTACCAGATATAATAATATTTTTTTTTAATAACTTTTGAGGAGAGTTTAATAAAGATAGAGTGTCCATTAGGCTTTTTAAGCCAGGTTTCTTGCTATTTTTGAGTGAATTTAAATATTTTATTCCTGAGTACTCTAACCTGGTGGCCAATTCAACTTCCTACCTGATAAGAAATGAAGATGTATATGAAATACTGATTGACCAGCTTCTACACCATTGTTCATTACAAGTCTATAGCCATTATTAATATTTAGTTTAATAGCGATCTCTTTAGCAGCAAAAAAAAGGTTCCCTAAGATTTCATTGTCCTCTTGAGTCACATTCTCTGGCATGTCTATTAACTTTTTTGGGATTATTAATATATGTATTGGAGCTTGGGGATTAATATCTTTAAAAGCTATAGTCTTTTCATCTTCGTAAACAATCTCAGCTGGCAGTTCTTTTCTAATAATTTTACCAAAAATTGTGTCATTCATTTTTGCTCCAAAATAGCAAAAGCTACTGCGTAATGGTCAGAATGTGAGATAGAAATATGCATAGATGTATTAATGGAGTTTTTTATTGAAGCAATAGGTGTACCGTTTTTATTCTTCAATATTTTAATATCTTTAAAGCCCAATCCTGAAGAAATACCAGTTCCAAATGCTTTAGAGATAGCTTCTTTAGCAGCAAATTTACCAGCTAAACTTTGTACAAATTTTTTTTTGGACGAATATGTTGGCAACTCATCTTCATTGAATAATTTATTTATCAATCTAATACCCCAATTTAAATAAATTTTTTCAAATCTTTTAATATCTAATATGTCAGTCCCTATACCTTTAATCATCAATATTCATTATATCCTGAATTCTTTTTATTGAGACATCTAATCCATAAAAAATTGAATTACTTATAATACTGTGACCTATGTTGTATTCGATTATTTCTGGGATTTTTATTAGTTTTAGTAAATTTTCTTCATTAAGTCCGTGGCCAGCAGCTGTGTATAAACCTTTAGAGGTAGCATATTTAGCGGCAATTTTTATTTTTGAGAATTCTTTCTGTCTCATTTTATAAGAAACTTCAGAATATTTTCCAGTATTTATTTCAATTCCAAAGGCACCAATTTTTACGGCCTCATCTATTTGTATTTTTACAGGATCTATAAAATACATTATTTTAATCTTATCTGACAAATCATTTGATAGGTTGATAAGATTTGATTTTTTTATTTTCAGATTCAAGCCACCTTCTGTCGTTAGCTCTTTACGTTTTTCAGGCACAAATGTAACTACATCTGGTTTAATTTTATTGGCTATTCTTACCATTTCATTTGTGGGTGCCATTTCTAGATTTAAATGAAAGTTGTATTTCCTCTTATATTTAACTAAATCTTCAAGCTGAATATGCCTTCTGTCTTCTCTAAGATGCATTACAATTCCATTTGCTTTAGTCTTTTTAACTATTTCAACTGCCTTTATAGGATCTGGGAATGAGCCAAGTCGAGCTTGTCTTAGAGTTGCAATATGGTCAATGTTAATATTTAGTTTTCGCTTCATGTTATCTCTCTTACTATTTCTTCAAATCTTATAATTTCTGCTTCAGAGTCTTTTTTCGAAAGCCCTTGTATTAATATTCTAATCTTATTTTCAGTTCCTGAATATCGTATATTTAAAAACCCTTTAGTTTTATACTTAGCTTTAAATTCTTTTTTAAATACACTTATTTTTTTAACTTTCTCTATTGGCTTCTTTTTTAAAACACTAAAGCTTTTTAAAACGCTTGTATTTAGTTTTATTTTATCAATATCATTAAAACTTAACTTATTGTCCTGCAATAAGGATAATATAAACAACAAAGTTAGATTTGCATCTGAGGTATTTAGGTATCTTCGCAAGATATAGTGTCCCGAATTCTCTCCTCCAAACATTGAATCTGTTTCTTTCATGGCTTCATATACGTTTCTATCACCTACATTAGTCCTAATAATTCGAACCTTATTATTGTTCAACTTCTCTTCTAAAGCACTATTTGTCATAATAGTTGTAACTAAACTTTCGGATTTTTTTAATAAATTTAATCCAATAAAAGTTAGAACCTTATCCCCCTCAATTGTTATTCCATTTTTATTTATAAAAACTATTCTATCTGCATCACCATCAATCGCGACTCCAAAATCCATTTTATTTTTTCTGATATATTTTGCTATTTTATCTAAATACTCAACACCACAATTTCTGTTGATATTATCTCCATTTGGCCTATTGGATATAATTGAAAACTTATGACCCAATTTTCTTAATATTCTTGATGTCGTCAAATATGAGGCTCCATTACTTACATCGACACAATATTTTAAATTAGGGACATCAAATGAAATTTTATTGATTACTTCATCCACATATTCTGAAATAGCATTTTCATACTTTATATTTTGAGTAGCAATTTTTTTTTGAGATATTTTCTTATTATATATAAGTTCAATTTCCTTTTCTGCAGATGAAGAAATTTTCTCCCCATTTGAATTAATAAATTTTATTCCATTGTATCTAAAACTGTTATGCGAAGCGGTAATCATGATTCCTGCTGAATAGGGATATTTGTCAGTAAAAATTGATAAAGAAGAAGTTGGAAGTATCCCTAATGATATTGTGCTTAGACCAGCTTTATTGATTCCTCTAATCAGGTTTGATTCTATAAAATCTGAGGATTTCCTTGTGTCTTTAGATAAAAAAATATTTAGAATAGATTTGTCATTCTTTTTAAGAAATTTGGCGTAAGAATATCCAATCTTCATTATACTCTTCTTCGTAAATAACCCTTTATATGGAAAACCTCTTATTCCGTCAGTTCCGAACATTTCTAAACTCCATCCAAATCTTCAGCATTTCTTTGGTCTCTTTGATGTTGTGAACTCTAAGAAGATTAGCTCCATTATTTAGACAAAAACTAGCAGCGACTACCGAAGCATTAGTTCTATCTTTAGGAAGCTCTATGTTCAAAATTTCTCCTAAAAAAGACTTATTTGACACTCCATACATCAATGGCAACTTAAGTCTTGAAAATTGTTTTGCACTATTAATCAAATCAATATTCTGCTTTGTAGTCTTTCCAAAACCAATTCCTGGGTCAATGATTATGGAGTTAGGATTTATTCCAGATTTAATGCTAGCTTTAACTTTACTTTTTAGGAAGTTCTTAATATCTAAAATTAAGTTTTTATATTTTGTTTTAGATTGCATTAAATTGGGTAGGGCAGGCGTATGATTTATTATTACAGCTGCTTTATGTTGAGCTATAATATCAGGCATCTTATGATCAAAATTAAATCCAGTAACATCGTTGACAATATTAGCCCCTTCCTTTAAGCAAATATCAGCTATCTGGCTTTTCATAGTATCAATTGAGATAGGAATAGAGAAATTCTTTCTTATCAGTACGATATTTTTTAATAATCTTTCTTTTTCCTTATCAAAAGATATTCTTTTAGAATTTGGTCTAGTTGACTCGGCTCCAACATCTATTATATCAGCTCCTTCTTTTACAATCTGTTCAACCCTTTTTAGGACGGAATCTTTAGATTTATATTTATTTCCATCATAAAAAGAATCTGGTGTTAAATTTAAAATTCCAACTATTAAGGGAGACTTTGAGAGATTGAATTTTCTTTTACCGATTTTAAGAAACATCTTTTATTATTTTTTTATATTCTCTAGAGCTGTAGTTGTACCGGGAGTAAAACCACTCCAATCGTTTGATTTCTTTTCATTTGAGCTAGTAGGTGGTCCAGAGCTAGTATCATCAGATGGAGTTGGAGGTTTTGTGTTTCCCAGCAATTCATCTAATTGTTTAGCATCAACACTTTCTGTTTCTAGTAATAGATTTGCTAAATCATGAAGTATCTTTTCGTTATCTTTCAACAAGTTTATAGCATAAGAGTATTGAGTAACTATTATCTGTTTAATCTCCGAGTCAACTTCCAAACTAGTAGCCTCGCTATAGTCTGTTCTTGCTGACATATCTTTTCCTAAAAATACTTCCCCTTCTTTTTGAGCTAACCTTATAGGGCCAACTTTTTCTGACATACCCCATTCAGTAACCATTTTTCTTGCCATCTCTGTTGCTCTTTCAAGGTCATTGCCGGCACCTGTTGTCCTTTCATTATAAATAATTTCTTCAGCAGCTCTACCTGCAAGAAGTACTGCTATACTCTTAAGTAAATAATCTCTGGTCAGCATGTATTTATCTTCTGCTGGTAGCTGTTGAGTTAGACCAAGAGCCATTCCTCTTGGAATAATTGTAACTTTATGAACTGGATCCGTACCAGGTGTTAGCTTAGCTACTAATGCATGACCTGCTTCATGGTAAGCTGTTACTTTTCTTTCATGATCACTTATAACCATACTTCTTCGTTCAGCTCCCATTACTACTTTATCTTTAGCAAATTCAAAATCATCCATTGTTAAGCTAACATTGTCGCTTCTAGCCGCTTTTAATGCAGCTTCATTAACTAGATTCTCTATATCGGCGCCTGAAAAACCTGGAGTTGATCGTGCTACGATTTTTAAATCTACATCATTACTAAGAGGAGTATTTCTAGTATGTACTTTTAATATAGCCTCCCTACCTTTAACATCTGGCCTAGGGACAACAACTTGTCTATCAAATCTACCTGGTCTAAGAAGAGCGGGATCAAGAACATCGGGCCTGTTTGTCGCAGCCATTACAATAATACCTTCAGTGGATTCAAATCCATCCATTTCAACTAATAATTGATTCAAGGTCTGCTCTCTTTCGTCATGTCCTCCACCCAAGCCAGCACCTCTGTGTCTGCCTACAGCATCAAGCTCATCTACAAAAACAATACATGGGGAATTTTTTTTAGCCTGAGCAAATAAGTCACGGACTCTAGAAGCACCTACGCCTACAAACATTTCAACAAAATCACTGCCACTTATTATAAAAAAGGGAACCATAGCTTCACCAGCAATTGCTTTTGCTAATAAAGTTTTACCTGTCCCAGGTGAGCCAACTAAAAGTATTCCTTTAGGAATTCGTCCGCCTAGATTAGTAAATTTTTTCGGGTTTTTTAAAAAATCAACAATTTCTTGAACCTCATCTTTGGATTCATCAATACCTGCAACATCTTTAAAGTTTTTTTTGTTGTCTTCTTTGTTTAACATTCTAGCCTTGCTCTTACCAAAGCTCATTGCACCTTTACCACCGGCCTGAATTTGCCTGAAGAAGAAAACCATAATTAAAATTAAAAAAATCATAGGACCCCAATTAACGAGGAAGCCTAATAATCCACTTTCTTGATCAGAGATAAAATTAAAATTAATTTTTTTTTCGGTCAATTTTGCTAATAAATCTTCGCCAACAGGTCCATAAGTCTTAAAATATTCCGGTTTTCCATCCCCAGAAGGTATCAAGAACTCACCAGTGATTTCATTTCCTTTTATTTCAATTTGAAGAACTTGATCTGAATCAACAACATTTAAGAATTCGCTATATTTTAGATCAGAATATTGTTTTTTGCCTTCTGATATAATTTGATATGCACCCATTAAGGAAGCAAAAATAATAAACCAAACAAAAAGGTTTTTTAAAAAAGAGTTGTTCATATTCGTAATATACCTAAAAAAACTAGCTAAAGATACCAGTGCTGAGATATCTTTCGCCGGTATCGCATAGAATGGTGACAACTTTATCACCTTTATTTAATTTTTTCGCTATAACTATAGAAGCAAGTATATTTGCTCCTGCTGATACACCAACAAAAATACCGTAGTCAGTTGCCAACTTTTTTGTCATTTTTATCGCGTCAGCACCTTTTATCTTTAGAATTTCATCATAGGATTCTTGATCTAGTGTTTCTGGAATAAATCCTGCTCCTATGCCTTGAATGAGATGAGGACTGGATTCACCTTGAGATATAGTAGGGCATTCATAAGGCTCTACAGCAGCTATTTTAATATTAGGAAATTTTTGTTTCAATGTGGAACCGACACCAGAAATAGTCCCTCCAGTACCAACACCAGCAACAAAATATGCAATATCAGAATCAACTTGATTGATTATTTCCAAAGCCGTTGTTTTTTTATGTGCCTCAGGATTGCTAAAATTATTAAACTGCCTAGGAGAGAAAGAATTTTCAATTTTTTTTAAAAGCTCGGCTGACTTTTCTATGGACCCCTCCATTTGCTTATCTTTTTCAGTCAAAATTACTTCTGCTCCATAAGCAATCAACATATCCTTTCGTTCGTTACTCATATCCTCCGGCATTGTTAAAATAAGCTTGTAGCCCTTTGTTGCACAAATTAAGGCAAGTCCTATGCCCGTATTCCCGCTAGTAGGCTCTATAATGGTTGTCTTGCCAGGTTCGATAGTTCCTTTTTCTTCAGCATCTTCTATCATTTTTAAACAAATTCTGTCTTTAATGCTTCCCCCAGGGTTGACACTTTCAAGTTTTCCATAAATTTCTACATCTTGGCTTTTGTATAAATTTTTTAACCTTATCATAGGTGTCTTACCAATTGTCTCAAGAATATTGTTATACACTTTCATTATTTGTATTTCTTCTCTAAAATTAACGTCAAAACATCCACAAAAATCTTATCATCGTAATCCTTCAGATTTTTTAAAAAGCCTCTAACCTCAGACCATTTAATATCTTTTTTCATACATTCATTTTTAACTTTTAAAATTAAGCCCTTTAGAATCTGGTCATCAGTATTTTTTAAAATATCTTTAAACATCATTCCTTAAATCTACACTAAGAAGTTTTAAAATAAAGATTTAACTAATCCACCATCAACGTTAATCGAATTACCTGTAATATAACTTGCCATCTCGGAACATAAAAAAGTTACAATAGGAGCAAACTCCTCGGGCTTGCCAATTCTTTTAATAGGCAGATCTTGTCCAAGAGCGTTTAATATATCTTCTTTATTTATTCCACTTTCTGAACTTTTTTGGTTAGCAATTTCAATTATTCGATCAGTCAATATTCTGCCTGGTAATACATTATTGACCATTATATTTGAAGAAGCGTATTGATTAGAAATAGACTTTGAAAGTCCTGTAACAGCAGAACGCATAATATTAGAAAGAAATAAGTTATCTATAGGCTGCTTAGCGGATGTTGATGTAATATTCACAATCCTGCCCCAATTATTAGATTCCATAACTGGGAGAACAAGTTTCGTTAAAGCGAAAGTATTTTTTAAATTTTTATTGAAAGAATCAATTAGCTGTCCCTCTGTTACTTGTGAAAAGTCCCCTGGATCGGGTCCCCCACAGTTGTTAACTAGTATGTCAATTTTAGCGCTCTTAGATATGGCAAATTTAAATAATGCCCGAACTCCTTGTTCGGTTGATAAGTCGGCTTTAACTATATGGAATTTTTTAAATCCCAGTTTGGTTAGTATGTTTTTCGCATTAACAATATTATTCTCTTTGGACGAGCACATAACTACTTCCGAACTTTCTTCTAGCAGGGACTTCGCAACAGCAAAACCTAAACCTTTAGTTGATGCACATACGATAGCAAATTTATCTTTTAGTCCTAAGTCCATACTTTAATGTATAATATTTTAGTGAAAAAGCTAAGATTTTGCTTTAATTTAAGTCATAGCGAAAACACAATGTGTCATTTTTGTGAAAGAAATGCACTATTTGTTGCTTTTATATTAAATTTTGTAATTTTCGGTGTAGAGCTTTACTATGGATTAAGGGAGAGCTCAGCAGCCTTATTAAGTGACAGCGGCCACAATATAGGTGACGCTATTATCTTGGGTTCAAGTTTGTTTTTTATAAATGCCAGCATAAAAGATAAAGCTAAACTAGCACTAGTAAAGTGCATGTTTTGGGTTTTTTTTGGCTTTTTAGCTTTGTTTCATGTTTATGTAAACCTTTCAACAGGATTGCTTCCCTCACATTTATTAGTGGGCTCAATTGGAGTAGGGGCTTTGATAGTAAACATCTCTACTGTGATATTTATGTACGGCTTTAAAGAGGATGATATCAATATCAAGAGTGCTTATATTTGCTGCAGGAATGACGCAATAGGTAATATATTAATAATTTTATCTGCATATTTAGTATATTTATTTAATACTAATTGGCCAGATATTATTGCAGGGCTTATTATAGCAACGTTGATGTTTATTAGCGCATATAGAATTGCTAAGGAAAGTTTTTATTTAATTAAAAGGGGTCAACAAAAAGTAACTTTCGTCAAAAAAAGGAGTAGTTAATGTGATTATAAAAGAAGTACTAAAAGAATGGTCATCAGCATTAAAATTCTATGAGAATAAAAAAGTTTGTATGATTTTTAGAAAAGGTGGAATCCATGAAAAAAATTTTACAGAAACAGAGGATTACTTTGGGTTCTTCCCTACTTTTGAACATGAGTCTAACGAAACAGTGAAGCCAAGCTTTAGAAATATTAAATATCTTACTAATCAAAAAATAAATTATTCGGGAGTAGGGGAGCTTAACTATTTTGGCAAGATTCTAAAAAGTTATGATATTTCTTCAACCGACAATTTAAATCTACTAGATGAATTTCATATATGGGAAAGCTCCTATTTGATTAATAGGTTCAACTTTAGACCCAAAAGCCCTCTGAAATGCTACCTATTAGATGTCTTTAAAGTTAAACTACCTAAGAAGATTGAGTACGATAAGGAAAAAGCTAAGGGTTGCACATCTTGGTTTAAGTTAAATAATGATGTTTCAATTCATTCTTATGAGAAAATCAGCGATGATTTTCAAATGAACAAAGCTTTAAAAGTACTACGAAGTCTAGATTAGGCTTTATCCTTTAGCATTTTTAATATCTTTACTTATCGAGTCGGCAACTGCTTTTCCATTATCTTTTTTAGAAGAAGAATCTATGCTTTGCTTTGTTGCATCTTGACCCTCAGATGGAGCAGAAGTATGACTAACTTTTGGTTTTTTTGAATAGTCAGTTGAATACCAACCATCACCTTTTAGTTGAAACGAGGATAAGGAAATTAGTTTTTTAAGCTTGGGCTTTTTACAAAATGGACACTTTTTAATATCAGGGTCACTGAAAGACTGAAGTTCCTCGAAAACTTTATTACATTTACTGCACTCATATTCATAAATTGGCATTACAAACTCCTCATAGGTAACAAATCAAATATATTAAGTTTTCTTTAAAATTTCAAGTGGTCAATAAAATCTCTAGCATTAAAACTTTGAGAAGTTTCATGAGCTATATTGCTGCAAAGGTATAAAAGAATAGGAAGTATATCTTTTGGCTGTGGAATTTTAGATTGGTCCTCATTGGGCATAGCCTGCCTCCTCATAGAAGTAGCTGTACCGCCAGGATTTACAGTATTAACGATTATTCCAGAGTCCTTAAGCTCTTGTGCAAGTATTGTTGATAAGCCTTCCATTCCTAGTTTTGAAATAGAATAAGCTCCCCATCCTTCTCTTGGTTTCTGACCAACTGATGAACTAATTATGACAATCGAACCCTTCTTAGATTTTTTTAAACTAGAAAGCAATGATTGAATGAGTAGGAACTGATTGTTCAAATTGATATTGATAGTATCGCACCAAGTTTCATAATTATACTCTTCTATATTTTTTAATTCACCCAAAACACCTGCATTACATACTACAACATCAATTTTTTCGAATTTCCTGCTCAATTCATTGCTAAGACTAACTATACTGGTTGAGGAATTAAGATTAAGCTCCATAGGATAGAAGTTTCTATTGAATTTTTTAGTTAATGTTTCAAGAGATTTTAAGTTCCTACTTGTACCTATTACAATATTGCCTAAATCAAGAAGTTTCTCAGCTAATGCTTGACCAATTCCTTTTGATGAGCCTGTAATAAGAACAGTTTTAGACTTTAGGAATTGTAAATCTAAATTTTTAATCTCCACTTTTATTATTCTAACTTAAAAAAAACATTTTGCTTAAAGTTATTACTTATTGGTAGATGGAGCTAGGCCCAAATAAAAAGTTATAATAATTGGTACAATTATAGAAATTAAAAAAAGATTGGGTTGACTTGTTGCCAGCAAAAAAGATGGAAGAAAGAGTGAGAGAACATATATTATTGGAAGCCATTCAGATGATCCAATATCATTAATTCTTTTTTTGGCAATAAAAAATGAAAATACAAGGACAAGAATCCCAAGTAATCTGGGAATCATTTTGACCAAAAAAAACATAAAAAAAGAAATCCTATCTTGACCAATATCAAGAAAAATAGAATTACCTATTTCATCTAAAATCATTGAAAGAAAATTTAAGGATAGAATTGCAAACCAAAAAGTTTTTCTGTCAAGAACACCTTCGCTAGAAATCAGAAGCCATTTAAGTTGCATAAAATTGATTTTAACTCAAAAACTTGACATTTATAGTAGAAATTTGATAAAACATAAAATATAAAGCACTTATAATAGTTCTCTTTCTCTACTTACTCGTTCTGATTTCATTTTTAGCTTTTAGGAGGGTTAATATGAATAAAGAGACAAGTAAAGTTAAAAGTTCAGACATTTTAAGCAAGAATTATTGTCCATCTTGCCTTCAGTTTAAAAATATTGAGCAAAAAATTTCCACAGTTATCCACCATTCTAGGGATGAGTATGATTTAATTTCATCTTGCCCTGATTGTGGAACAACACTTAAAAGAAAGAATAAGTTTTTTGATCTCGGTGGAGGTGATTAATTGAGTTCAAATTCTGGTGATGATAGTGAGTGTACGTTAGAGTATTTGACTGCAAAGCATAGAGCTTTAGATATAAAAATTTCTGATTCTTGGAACTCTTATGTTACTGACTCAATTTTAAAAAAACTAAAATATGAGAAAAGTAAGATTAAAGCTAAAATTGAATTAATTAAATCCAAATAGTTTTATATTTGAATTTTTTTTTATTTATAAGTAAATTCATTTTATGATTAAAACTTTTTTTCTTTTTTTTATAATTGTAATCAGTTGTTATGGAAAATCTAATAATGAAAAATTTATAATCGATGTCACCAGTTGTTCTAATCTAATTCAAAAGGATTATTCAAAAGAACAGAGAATTCCAATAAAACTTGTTATATCACAAGCAATAATAGAATCTAATTGGGGTAGGTCTAGATTTGCTAAAGAGGGTAATAATTTCTTTGGTATGAGAACATGGGATTTAACTAGAGACCATATGAAGCCTCAATTAAATGCTAATTCTAAGTTTGGACTGGTTATTTATCCCGATTTATGTAGCTCTGTTAAAGATTATATAGAAAATATAAATACATCCGAAAAGTATTATGAACTAAGAAGGGTTAGGGCTATAGAGTTGAAATTGTGGGACAACGTGAGTGCAAAGATCCTTGCCAAGTTTCTTACAAGCTATAGTGAAGAAGGTGAAGAGTATGTTGAGAAAGTTATAAGGCAAATCGGTTTTCTTAATATTGATTAATCTTTTAGAGTTAAAATATATAATATTTTTTTATTATTTTTATAAATTTCAAGTATATTTGGGCTTACGAGAAGGTATTTGCATTTGATATTTAAACATTCCTTCTTATTAATCATCTTAAGCTTCTTTAAGTTCGCAATAATAATAGTTTTGAGAGAATTGTCGAAAATAAATTGATCAAAAGTTTCTGGTTTAGGATTCTCTGGTGGCATTCTAAATACTACAGAATGAGATGAAGCTGTGAATATGAAAAGAAAAATAATAAGTTTTAGCATTCAGTAATATCTCCTCTTGCTCTTTCTTGATATTAGTCTTAATAAAAAAGGTATATAAAAGTAAATAATTTGATTGTAGAAAAAAACATCATACTTCTCAGTAAAGATTATCAATAGTGGATAAAATAGAATCGTTAGTGGAAATAGTAACAATCCAATAAATGCGAAGAATAAATTATTTAAAAAATAAATTAGAGTAATGCTTTTATACAGAAAGAATAGGGAGGCAAGTATCAAATATACTGTTAGATACTTAGTGATCCTGTCACTTTTAATTCTTACTTTAAGAAGGTCAGATACAATAGGAATAAACATGGAATTATTATAAATTAATAATAGAGTTATTTTTAGATTGAATAAATCTTTCTATTTTCGCAGAACCTTCGTAACTGCTACTTTTAATTGTTTTATCAAATGATAATGATATGAATGAGGAAGTACCCATGTCGTTAATTTCATAGTCTCCTACTAGGTATGAAATTAAATCACTTAATCCAGGATTATGCCCGATCAAAGTTATCATTCTTGTATTTTGACTTTCTAGATTGACAGTATTTAGAAGCTTCTTAAAAGTCCCAAGATAGAGATCGGGAGAATATATTACTGAGCTATCGGGATTTAAAGATTTTTTTAAATTCTCTAAAGTTTCTCTTGTTCTTACTGAAGTTGAACAAATAATCTTGTGCCTGCTAAAATTATCATGAACAAGGTAATTATCTAAAGATTTTATATCATCTATACCAGAATCTGTAAGAGACCTAAAGAAATCTTCCTTAGAACTTAGTCCAGTTTCGGCTTCTGCGTGACGTATAAGGTTTAAGATTTTCATAATAGCTTAATTTGAAATTAACATTTTTTTGTTATTATATCCAAATAAATAGGGACTTCATGGTTCAATGAAAAAGAAAATTAATATACTTTGCGTTTGTATACATAATTCAGCTAGGAGCCAAATGGCTGAGGCTTTTTTTAATAATATGCATACCAATATCAACGCTGAGAGTGCTGGTATAGAGCCTGGAAAACTTAATCGCTTAGTTGTAGAATCAATGAAAAAGATAAATATTGATATATCAAAAAATAAAACTAAATCCGTTGATAGTATTATAAAGAAGGAAGCAAAATTTGATTATATAATTTTTGTGTGCTCAGAGTCTCAGGCAGATAATTGTCCAGTGATACCTTATGAATCAAAAAAACTTTATTGGTCTATCGATGATCCATCAGCTTTATCAGGTACAACTGTCGTAAAATTAAAAAAAATAGACATAATAAGAGACCAAATTAAATCTAGGGTTATAGATTTTTTTATCAGTGAAAAAATTTTATGATTTAAAGCTATTGTATAAAACTTAGTGAAGGTAGCTATCTTTTTGATTCAATTTTATGTAACTTTTGATTTCCTTTTTCTTTCATTAGGACATAGAAATTTTTTTCTTAGTCTTAAATTTTGTGGAGTAACCTCAATTAGTTCATCATCTTTAATGTAAGCCATGATTTCTTCAAGCGACATTAATTTTGGAGGTGTAAGAACAACCGCCTTGTCACTTCCTGCAGCTCTCATGTTTGTTAAAGCTTTTCCTTTAATTAAATTTATATCCAGGTCATTATCTCTGTTGTTTTGCCCAACAATCATTCCTTGATATATTTTTGTTTGAGGACCTATAAACATTGAGCCTCTTTCTTGTAATTTAAAAATTGCAAAAGCAACACTAGTTCCAGTCTCTGCCGATACCAAGGCACCATTCTTTCTGCTTTGAATATCACCTTTATAGCTGTCATATGAATGAAAGAGTCTATTTATTACAGCAGTTCCTCTAGTTTCTGTAAGAAGCTTACCTTGATAGCCAATCAGACCTCTAGAAGGCGCATGGAATATCAATCTGGTTTTACCTGCACCAGCTGTTCTCATATCTATCATTTCAGCCTTCCTTCTATTCATTCCATCAACAACAGAGCTTGAATATTCTTCATCTACATCAATTATTACTTCCTCTATAGGCTCGGTTCGTTTTCCATTTTCATCTTCTTTAAACAAGACTCTGGGTCTTCCTATTGTTAATTCGAACCCCTCCCGTCTCATTTGCTCGATAAGAACTCCAAGTTGGAGCTCACCTCGTCCACTAATCTCAAAAGCATCCTTATTTGGATTTTCTGTAAAACTTATAGCAACATTTGTTTCTGCTTCAGCTAAGAGCCTTTCTCTTATTAAAGTTGAAGTTACCTTCTTACCTTCGAGTCCAGCAAGAGGTGAATCATTTACAGAAATAGTCACAGACATAGTAGGGGGGTCTATTGGTGTAGATTTTAATGGTTCATTTTCTGAAGGGAGGCAGATTGTGTCTGAAACTGTTGCCTTGCTTAAGCCCGCAATACATATAATTTCTCCAGCACTCACCTTACTGACTGCTACTTTTGCCATGCCATCAAATCTTAATAGTTTTGTAAGCCTTCCAGTCTCGACTTGATTGCCATTTAAGTCGATTGCTTTGACATTTTCATTAACATTTGCTGAACCTTGTATTACTTTTCCAACCAAACATCTTCCAAGGTAGGGGTCTGAATCAAGTAGGGTTGCAAGCATTGCAAATGGTTTATCAACAAAAACCTTTGGGTTAGGGACATGTGATAATATTAAATCAAGCAAGGGTTTTACATTTTCTCTAGGGTCATCTAACTCTTTTGCGCACCATCCATCTCTACCAACAGCATACAAAACAGGAAAATCTAACTGTTCATCGTTTGCATCTAATGCTACAAATAAATCAAATACTTCGTTTAAAACATCGTCCGGCCTAGAATCAGACCTATCTATTTTGTTAATTATAACTATTGGATTTAAGCCTTGGGCTAATGCTTTACCTAGTACGAATTTAGTTTGTGGCATTGGACCTTCTGCTGAATCAATTAGTAATAGAACACCATCTACGAGATTAAGAACCCTCTCTACTTCACCACCAAAATCAGCATGGCCTGGAGTATCTATTATGTTGATTCTAGTATTCTTATATTGAACAGATGTTGGTTTTGCAAGTATTGTTATACCTCTTTCTTTTTCAAGGTCACCTGTGTCCATAAGTAGTTCAGAATCTTTATCTGATTCTTTCATAAGACCACTGTCACATTGTTTTAGTAATGCGTCCGTCAATGTAGTTTTTCCATGATCTACATGAGCTATTATTGCTATATTTCTTATATTTTCCGACATATTAGTTGATTCATACTAACTTTATTTAAGTTAAATACAACTTTTTAGGGTTAGCCGTGAATAATTTTAAGGTGCAACTTATTTAGAATTAGGAGTGTTAAGTTATAATAAACGCAAAATATATCTTATGTAAACTTTATTATAATCGACATTGGATTTTATTTTGTAAGATTAACCTTGAGATACTCTTTGTAATGCCATTCAAGTGATTCATTATGGGGAAAATCTTCTTTGAGAGGATTTAAATGTACTTCTCCAATCCCTAAATCTTTAAATTTTGATATAATTTTTTTTGT
>Ga0315316_10000480_pt1 | contig 26490 bp, 31 predicted proteins | sample M160m3416metaG_FD_203702 | JGI IMG/M metagenome (GOLD analysis project Ga0315316, IMG submission 203702) | Ammonia-oxidizing marine archaeal communities from Monterey Bay, California, United States - M1 60m 3416 | ecosystem: Environmental > Aquatic > Marine > Intertidal zone | place: USA... | reverse complement strand
TCAAGAAATTACTGGTACTCAAATGGCTGCAAAGATTATTGGTAATTTTGTTATTGATGAGCATTCATTTCCTTTTACTGGAATTGCATTTGGAAGGATTGGAGGTCAAAATGTAGGAGTAAAACTTGCTGAAGATGTGGAAAAAAACATCAAAGATTTAGGTTATGATCTTGATGATGTAATTGACACATTACAAAAAAATCTTATTCAGGGTGATCTCACTCTTCCTGAAGGATTAAAACGTGAATCTTTCGCTGACGATTAAAATTCTGCTTCTTCCAATGCCTTTTCACAAGAACATGATTTTGTAGAAGGAATTTTATCAATTAATATGACAAGAAGTTTTTTTGTTAATTCAACATTTTTTGATAATGTTTCCATAACTTCTTTCGCAGTAACTGGTTTTTCTGCCCAAACATCATAATCTGTTACTGTTGAAATTGATGCGTAACAAATTTGTGCCTCTCTTGCTAATTGACATTCTGGAACTAATGTCATGCCAATAATGTCTGCACCTGTACTCTTGTAAAATTTTGATTCTGCTCTAGTTGAAAATCTTGGTCCCTCTATACAGACATAGGTTGCCTCATTGTGAATTTTTAGTTTTTGTTCGTTTGCAACATCCAAAATGGCTTTTTGTAATTCTGGGCAGAATGGGTCTGCAACTGAAATATGTATCACTCTTCCATCTTCGGAAAATGAACCTTTTCGTGATTTTGTAAAATCTAAAAATTGAGTTGGTAATGCAAAGTCTTGTGGTACAAATTCTTCTTTCAAACTTCCTACTGCAGATGGTGCAATAATTCTTTTTACTCCTAATTCTTTGAATGCCCAAATGTTTGCTCTAAAATTTATCATGTGTGGTGGAATCGTATGTTTTTTTCCATGTCTTGGTAAAAATGCAATTTTTTTCCCATTAAATTCACCAATTGTAATTGAATCAGATGGTTTTCCATACGGTGTGTCTATGGTAATTTCCCTTGATTCTTTTAATAATCCTGAATCATAAATTCCTGTACCTCCAAAAATTCCAATTTCTGCAGTTTCTTCCATTAGTATTCTACCAGTGATTCTGATCTATATTCTTTAATCTTTGCTCGTCCATTTAGTTCAAGTAATTCGATGATGAATGCAAATCCTATGACTGTTCCCTCAATATTCTCAATCAATTTAGCTGCAGCCTTGGCAGTTCCGCCTGTTGCAAGTAAATCATCACAAATAAGAACTCGTTGCCCTTTCTGAATTACGTCTTTTTGGATCTCTAATGATGCCTTTCCATATTCGAGTGTGTATGATGTTTTGATAATTTTTCCAGGTAATTTTCCTGGTTTTCGTAAAAGAATCATTCCTTTATTATATTTCAGTGCTAATGCACATGCTAAGATAAATCCTCTAGACTCAATTCCTGCAAAAACATCTACATCATTTGGATGGAACTTTTTACCAAATTCTTCTACCACAAATGAAAGTGCAGATGGATCACCTAGAATTGGTGAGAAATCTCTGAATAAAATTCCCTTTTTAGGAAAATTTGGATAGTCTGCAATTTTGTCTTTTAGATTCATAAAATGATACAAAAAATTGAGAAATAAAAACCGTTAGTTGATTAAGTTATTGTAAACTCTATAGTGCTATTTCTCAATCCATCATCAACCAAAATTTCATAGCTTCCGGAAGGTACATCACTCGGTATTTGCCAAATCGTTCCATAATCTCCATCATCTTTCGAAGCAAAACTCAATTTGTCAATTTCTTCTCCATTTGAATTAAATATTGTTAAAGTTACTGTTGAACCTGATGCTCCTGAACCTTTGATGTTCATAATCTCACTTGCACTAAAAGTAGTTTTTTCTAATATTATCTCAAATTCATTCTCATCACTTTTTACTTCAAATTCAATCGCATCAAAGTTGCTGCCACTTTTTACATTAACCTTCCAGATTCCAACTTTTCCATCCATTGGAATCTTGAAATTATCTATTTTGAAAACACCAGATTGATCTGAAAATGTCTCAACCTTTTTTATTAATACTCCATCAGGATTAATTATTCTTAATTCTAGTAACGAATTCTCGGTGTTTGTATTACCTAAAATCAGAATTTGGTCTCCTTGGTTATACTCCGATTTTGTTGTTTGAACAGTAATATCTCCTGAACCTGCAGTGAATCCAACTGCGAATTTAGCTTCATCTGAACTCTCACCTCTTTGTCCAATGATTGTATATGAACCGCTAGATAATTCTCCTGAATCAATTTTATATGTCTCTCTTCCATCAGGTCCTAAATTAATTGACTCTGAGAATATTTCTCGGTTTGCAGAATCGACCAAAATAATTGAAACTTGAGCGTTCGACTCCCCTTGGATTAAAATTTCAACATCATCATCAGTCTGGAAATTTAATTTTACAGGCTTAACAATTACAATTGATTCAGGTTGCTGTCCAACTCCAAAAGTTGTAATTCCTTCTTCATCATTTTGATACAAATATAGGATATATGTGCCTTCAACTGAATCTCTTGAAATATTAATTTGAAAAGACACATTTCCTAAATCTCCTACCAACAAACTTCTGGAGTAAATCTGTGAGCCCACTGAATCTTCAAGAATTATTGACATCTCTTTATTTGATACTCCTACTCCAACAAAATTTACTATATCACCTGGTTCATACATTGTGTATTCTGATGATACATTGATTAAAGTTGGACTAATCACATTGAAATTCCTAAGTATTGTAGATTTTCCATCATCAATTTCTATTGACATATTACCAATTTTTAAATCTGGGGAAAACAAATATTCTTGTTCCCATTTTCCATCAGATCCTAACTGAATTGTTTCTATCTTCATAATATTTCCATCATTGGTTTTAGATGAAATTGTTATAGTTGAATTTGGCGTTCCCATCCCAGTAATAATAATTGTCTCTCCAAGTTTTACATTCTTTGGTGTATTTCCAATTGTTAATTTAACAATTTCTGCAATTTTTCTATTCTCAATTTCATGAATCCTTAAACTAAGTATTTTTTCGTTTCCTGCTAAATCTTGTAAAACAAATTCTGTTCTATCACTTTTTAATATAGAAGGTACTTTTCCTGTAAAAATAATTTTTCCATTTTCATCAATTCTGATTGTTTGTATAAATTCATCTTGAATGTAAAAATCAACATTCTGTTTTGGAATAAAATTTTCTCCTACGAGCCTAAAATTTGAATCTGTGGATGGCTGTTCAGGGATTAATCTAAATCTTGAATCATTTTTTATTGCTGTATCTTCTGCTTTATTTAATTCTGGTTTATCAGTACTTGGGTCTTTAATGATAATTTTTGTGGTCGATGATGCTATCACCTCACCTTCTTTATCAATTGCTTTCCAATTAATTATTGGATTTTGTTTTATAGTTTTTACACCAAATTTTACTTCTCCACCTGGTTTTATTCCATTTTCAGATGTAAAGATAATTACTCCTTGAGGTGTATTTCTCCCCATCCAGCCTTGTTCTGTTTTGAAAGACTTGAACTCATTTTCTTCACTAAGCCAAATTCTCACAGAATCAATATTTGCTATATTGCCTCTACTATTTTTCAATTCAAGTATTGCTGAATTCTCAAATCCTATACTTTCTGCAATAACCTCATCAGCAAAACTATTTTCAAAAGATGATAATAGAATGATTGATGAAACTAATACCACTGAAAAAAGTATAATTGAATGTGAACCCATCACAATAATCTTCTACATCTACAATTAAAATCTTAATGAGAATTGATTCGTGAAATTTCGAATTTTATTCAACTTGAGTTGCTTTTAGTTCGTATGGATTGTCTGACCACCATTGATTGTATATCTGGTTAATATCTTTCATATCTGAATTACTTAGATATTTTCCATCTGACATATCTGAAAATGTTTGAATTTCTTCCTCACTAATCACTGTTGGAAACACTGATGAAATTCCTTGTTTTGATAAGATAAATTTTATGGCTAGTTCTGTAATTGTTAATCCATTTTTATCTGCAATTGGTTTTAATTCTTCAACTTTTTTTAATGAAGCCTTTATCCATTCTCCTTTTCTTACTGAACGATGATCCTTTTCATCAATTTTTGTGTCTGCATTTACTTTGCCAGTTAAAATTCCTGATGCATCTGGAACTCTGACTAAAATTCCCACATCATTCTCTATACCTGAATTCAATAGTTCATTTCCTGGAGTTTGCTCTAAAACATTAAACACAGTCTGAACCGCAGTAACATTTTTCCTTTTCATTGACTCTAATCCTTCTTCAGTCCACCCTATTGCAGGACCTAGTGCAATTTGATATGTTTTGATCTTTTCTTCTCCGACCAATTTATCTAATGTATTAAAAATTGAATCATCCTTAATGTGACCCATTTTTGGATTATGTAATCCATACATATCTAAATAATCTGTTTTTAATCTATCCAAACTATTCTTTAGTGCTTTTCTTGTAAATGCTTCATCAAATTGTTGTGGTAGTTCTGTATGCCCAATTTGTTTCACTTGTTCAAAATCATAACCATATTTTGTTGAAATTATTACTTCATTTCTCATATCCTTGAATGTCTCGCCAATCAATCGTTCACTTTTACCTTTTCCATACATGTCTCCTGTTTCAAAGAAGTTTATCCCACAATCATATGCTTTTTTTAACATTCTTTTTGCTTCATCTTCATCAATTTCTTTTCCCCACCAATTCAATGCAATTGTCCAGGCTCCAAAACCAATTTCTGAAACCTCAATTCCACTTTTTCCTAATTTTTTATACTTCATTTAACAATCTCCTTGAATTCCTGTAATTTTTCATAAATTTCATTATCTTTCAAAGATGATTCTCCCTCATGAAAATTAGAATTTAATTCTATCCAAGATTTGCATCCTGAAAATTCTGGTTGTAATGGTAAATCAATTTCTGAAATTTTCATTGTTCTTAGAAACACAGCTTTCATTGGTTTTTCAGGCATCCAATTTCTTCTTTCTTGAATGTATTCGTCACTCCAAACATGAAATGATGATAAATTATTAATTATATCATTAGATTCTATATCCTTTTCATACAAAACTTCTGCATATGATGTAATTTTGTTAAATCCTTGATTTGGTTTGTTATCTAATACTTGATTTAGAAAATCATGAAATTCTGGTTTAACATGTTTTGTTTCTTGATGTTCCCATGTTGGAAATAAAAAAAATTTTTTAGATTCAATATTAAATCCTGATGCTGTTTCTAAAATCCCACCTTTTCTCAAAATTACAGTTTGTTTTCCTTGTTCTAGAGCCTTTACAACCGTAGCCCATTCTTTTAATGCATCCATCATCCAAGACTCGTAATTATAGGAACAATATCTTTTTTCACACAAACAATCATTGGTGTATCTTCCTTGATGAATGCCGAAACTTTTGTTCCTCTAAGTTCCATCACCATATCTTGGAAAATACTTAGATCATCTGATTCAAATGCTAGCATAAAGTCTTGGTCGTGTATACCAAAGGAATATGTTGTGTTTAGTTCCACTTGTGGATATTTTTGACTAACTTTGATATGTTCATCCATCATTTGTTTTCGTTGTTCAAGAGGAAGAAGATACCATTCTCTTGTCTTAATAAATGGATAAATTACTGCATATTTTTTTGCCTCCAATCCTCCTACAAATGAGTGAATCCTATTTGTTTGTGCATAAATTGATGGCCGTGTTGATGAGAAATATACTATAGATGGTGTGATATATTTTCCAACTACAGTCAAGTATATCTTTGAAATTGTTTCTTGAATATCTTCTATTGATTCAGACATACACCAAATCAAAAAATCAGTATCATCTCTTAATCCCAATGTTGAATATGTTCTAATTTTCACCGGAGCGTTTTCCAGTATATTTTCCAATTCTCTTGCAGATTCTTCTTTTGCCAAATCTGCCATCCATCTCCATTTTGGGTCTATTTTGAAAAATGAAAAACTAAAAAAATATCTCTTATTTTCTTCAGACATGTTCACTCATTTGTTGTCTATTATTTAAAATAATTTTTGATTCTCATTGTTTGGCTTCTTCTAAAACCCAATCATAACCACGCTTTTCAAGTTCTTGTGCAAGTGATGCATCTCCGCTTTTCAAAACTCTGCCATTTGCAAATACATGAACATGATCCAATTTATCTAAAAAATTTAGAATTCTTGCATAGTGTGTAATTACTATTGTTGTTGAATCTTTATCTGATACCTGACTAATTGCTTTTGCAACTGATTGTACTGCATCAATGTCTAATCCAGAATCTGGTTCATCTAAAATTGAAATTTTTGGTTTTAATACTGCCATCTGTAAAACTTCTGCACGTTTTTTCTCTCCGCCTGAAAATCCTTCATTCAAATATCTTGAAAGAAACTCTTCACTCAATCCTACGGACTTTACGTTCTCTTTAAGATAATTTTGAAATTCTCTTACTGTGATGAAAACTTCTCTATCATCTCCTTTCATTGCTTTACTTAATGCATTGTAAGATGTTCTAAGAAAATGCGAAAAACCTACACCTGAAACTTCAGTTGGATACTGAAATCCCAAGAATAATCCTTTTTTGGCCCTTTCATCTGCTGTTAATTTTAAAATACTTTCTCCATCAAGAAGTATGTCTCCTTTAGTAACTTCATATTTTGGATGTGCTAGGAGAGTGTAAGATAATGTACTTTTTCCAGAACCGTTAGGACCCATAATTGCATGAACCTCGCCTGGACCTGTTTTCAAATTTACGCCTTTGAGAATCTCTTTTCCTTCTCTTTGTACGTGTAAATCCTTTATCTCAAGTACTGCCATTGAATTTAATTTCTGACATTCGTATATAATCTCGACGAATTTTAGCTAATCCTAATGTAAAATAAAGAAGAAGGGGGGGATTATTTTTTAGCTAAAATAGGTCTTAATGTCAAAGTCATCTTATTTGCTGAAAGAATTTCTTTGACTCTATTCCTGATTGTTACTTCTGTGATGCCAGAAACGGTTGATACATCTCTTTGTAGAACATTTTGTCCTAACAAAACTGAAGATACATACAGATATGCTGAAGCTATCCCGTTTGGTGCTTTACCATCTGTAATGCTTTTTGTTTCTGTTTTTACAGCAATTTCTAAAGCAAGTCGCTCAACTCTTACATCTGTTTTAGTTAGATTTGCGATCTTTGAAATGTACTTATCCATTGTAACTACTGGAGTGGCTACATTTCCTATTTCTAAAACAAGATTTCTGTAGTATTTTGCGGCTAACTTTGTCTTTGCTTTAACATCTTTTGGTGCACACACATTTTTGCAAATCTCTTCTAATGATCTGACAATTCCACATTGTTTGCATGCCATATACACTACTGCAATAGTGATGCTTATGACAGATTTACCTTTGACTTCGATATTTTTTCCATCTAGACTTCGATAAATCATTGATGCTGTCTCGACCACATTTTTTGGAAGATTAGAACTATCACATGTCTCCGAAATTTTTCCTAAGACATTAGTTAGTCTCCTCTCACGTGGAGATGTTACTCGAACTCTTTGTTGCCATTTTCTTAGATTCTGCATTTGATTGGAAACTGTACTTGAAATCTTTTTTCCACTAAAATCTGTGGATGCGATTGAGATATCTGTTGCAATTCCCATATCATGTTGTGCTAGTGTTGTTTGTCCACTTGCTCTTGCTAATCTCATTTTATCTTCGAGATTTGATGTTTTTGTTTCTGGACCCAAATCAGCTATTTGTTCATCAACGACAATGCCGCATCCGGAACAAATTCTCTCACCATTAGGAATGTCATCAACTACTGGAGATTTACATTCATTACAGCAAGATTGTATTTCTAATGTACTCATCTATATTTTCTCCTGCTTTTTTTCTTTGCAGGAGCTTGATCAAGTGCAAAAACTTTCTTTCCACTAATCTTTTTCAAGTTATTTGTTAATGGTATGGCTGACGCAAAGGGACTTGATACTGGTCCAATTAACTCTGTAACTTTAGCAATTTTTTGACTATTGCTATCACAAAGAATTTGACCTTCAGGTACCTCTGAGTTGAGTCTTACAATGACTCTGCCACTATTGGCTAAGTGCATAACTTCACCTACCTCCTGCAATTACAATTCTAAAGTTATGATGGTTTTCATTAAGCTCTGTCAACAAAACTTTAGTTTATAGCTCTTTTCGTTACTGTTTTGATTGTTTTGCTCGTTTGGAAACTAGTTTCTGGGAAATTTTATCAAGTATTGTTGTCTTTTTTTCTGTTTTTGGTAAAACAATATATCCTGATCTAACGTATGGTCTTTTTGGAAATCTAACTTGCTCTTCTGTTTCATTAGGCTGTAATCCCGCAGCATTTGATGCATCAATTAATTCTTTCAATGATGGGTCAAAAACACATTTCTCTTTTGATAATCTTCTTCCTTTATTGCGTGGTAATGTTTTATTAAAATAATCAAGCCAGATTACGACATGTTCGTAATCTTTCATATCTCTATTTTACTAAAATTCCGCTAACTGTTCCACTTTGACCAGGTCGTGATACAACTCTACATTTTCCATCTTCTGTCTCAATAATTGCACCCTTTGTAATAATTCCACGTCTCTGATAATCATTGTTTGTTTGATTTTCTAAAACTTTGATAATCTTTGATTTTTTTACTTTAGAATCACCCATAACTAAATTCACAAAGCTTGCAATTTTCAAACCAGTTTTTCTATTATTTCCTCTAGTCTTTCTGGTTACTGTTTGTTGCTCTTCTCCACCTTCAGCTTCGTTTGGGTATCTATCTGTTTCAAATTTTTGTCTAGTCTTTAATGGGTGTCTAATCCCGCCAGTAATTTTGCTTGTTTTTAGATTCTCTACAGATTTCTTCATAGAATGTTTTTGAATTACTCTAATTTATACAAAACGCAAGATTTGAGAACTTTTAGGAGTATTAATTATAACTAGCCGTATTTGAAGTAGTATTTCTAGTACGTACCTTTTTGAATAATTTTTGTCTTAGTGTATCGTCATCTCCTTGAATTCCAAAATATTTTCTAAATTTTTCAGTTGTGGTAAAAATTTTGTATCTTCCAACTGTTTGGTGCTCTATAAAATCAAGTTGAGTTAATTCTTTCAAATGTGAATAAACTCCTGTTCCTCTAACCTCTACTAATTGTTTACTAGAGATTGGTTGTTCATATGCAATGTATGATAATGTTTTTTGTGTTGCTTTTGCCAACATCGGTCTTGATGCAAACCTTCTCCCAATCGTTGAACTGTATTCTGGTTTTAATTGAAAAACATATGAACCATCTGGCAAGTTCGTAATTTCAATTGCTTTAAATGATGATTTTGTTTTCTGAACTAATTTTGTAAGTAAATTTAGTGTTTTCACTCTTGATTCTGTTCCTGATGCTCTAATTAGATCTTCTATGCTTAGAGGTCTGCCTGCTGAATATAGTGCAGATTCTATTCGTGCCGTAGCTTCATTCTCATCATCAACTTTGACCATGATTACCTACCTTATGAAATTGACTTAAAATCATCCTTTTCATATCGTTGATCAAATTGTAAATTATTGTTTGATTAGGGTGACCCTAATCTCTTCGTCTCCTTCTTCTTGCATAATGTCTATTTTCTCATCTCTTGCCAAAAATAAGATTGCAAAAAAACATCTTATAGAATCTGTTGTATCTAACTCCTCCACAATCTTTTCAAGTAAAAGTGATCCATTTGCTTGAAGTTTTCTTAATATCAAATCTTGGTACTCACCTATTATATTTTCTAGATTATTGAAATATTTTTTAAAATCAGGTGGTTCTATTGGTTCAAATCTTAATCTGTTATTCTTCCTTTCTCTAGGGTTTGCAATTGTGCCGATTAGATTTTCAAGTAAATCTAGTAATTCATCTAAACTAACAGGATATGTTGATTCATGCCTATATGGAAACTCGAGAATATCTATATCTACATCGGTTCGTTGACGAAGAGGTTTTTTCTCCATTGCTGCTTTTTGTAATGCAAAAATACTCTCTACTTTTAATCTGTAAATTAATGATGATGATAATGCAGCCATTCCTGCTACTCTGAGATCCTTTTTGTCAGCCTTTTCTAGAATTTTTAATAACATTGATAAAATTTGAATAAGATCTATATCCCAAACGTCTCTTTTTTGGATTCCTTCTGGATTAAACAATACATTAATTGGAACTTTGGAAATAAGTGATTTTGTATCTTCCTGACTCACAAATTTCTCATATTTTAATTGAATAATATCTATTGACTCTATTTTCTTTTCATCATCAGTCAACTCTTATATTATAAAATAAAAAATCCAATCTGTGAAAGCAGCACGAATTATTCAACCTGACAAGCCTCTTGAATTAAACCAAGTTGAAATTTCTGACCCTACGGGAACACAAGTTTTAATCAAAGTACTCTCTACTGGGGTCTGTCATAGTGACTTACATCTCTGGGAAGGAGGATATGATACAGGAGATGGATTCATGAAAGTCACAGATAGAGGCGTTAAATTCCCTGTAACCCCTGGCCATGAAGTTGTTGGAAATGTTGAAAAAATTGGTGAATCTGTAACAGATGTAAAAATTGGTGATACTGTTTTAGTTTACCCATGGATTGGATGTGATAATTGTCCAACTTGTCAGAAAGGTGATACAAATCTGTGTGAAACTCCAAAATCTTTAGGTGTCTTTCAAGATGGCGGATATGCAGAAAAAGTAATTGTTCCTGATTATAAATTTCTAGCAAATATTGGGGACGTAAATCCTGATTCAGCATCATCGTTAGCATGTTCTGGATTAACTGCATACACTGCAATCAAAAAAGCATTGGTCAATGATCCTGAATCAATTTTAATTGTTGGTGCAGGTGGTCTAGGTCTGATGGGAGTTCAGTTAGCAAGTCATATGGCAAAATGTAATATTATTTGTGCAGATCTAGATGATAACAAATTAAGCATTGCAAAAGAATTAGGTGCAACACATGTTGTAAATACAAAAGAAAGTGATGCAACACAAAAAATAATGTCTATTTGTAATGAAAAAGGAGTTGACAGTATAGTTGATTTTGTAAATGCTCCGCCAACTGTTAAACTTGATCTATCTGTAATTAGAAAACGTGGAAATATTATTCTAGTTGGTTTGTTTGGGGGTTCAATAGAATTACCTTTGGTAACTGTTCCACTAAAAGCATTAACAATTCAAGGTGCTTATACTGGAAATTATAACGATATGGTTGAATTAATTGATCTTGCCAAAAAAGGTGTCATCAATCCAATTGTATCAAAACATTATACTCTTGATGAAGCAACTCATGCATTAGATGATTTAAAAAATAGAAAAATTTTGGGACGCGCAGTAATTAACCCTTAATGAAAAAATAATGGTCCCCACTGAAGGATTTGAGCCTTCGACAACCCGATTTCTGTATGCCTAGTAGACTACTGTTATTCAGCCCTAAGCCGACAACTACAGTCGGAAGCTCTACCAGGCTGAGCTAAGTGGGGACATCTTTTTTGATATTTTTTTGATTTATTAATTATTAGTTTTGTCGAATTTTAAACAAATTTAATTACTCTCATGGATTTTCAGATTTATGAGTGGAAAATCTCAAATTCTTGGTGGATACGTATGTGCTCCATATCTCCATGATCATGACTCTATTGAACTCAAGGATAGTTGGGTCTCATCAAAAAATATTGAATCTCTATATTTTGTTACTGCTACCTTTTCTGAAGATAGTAAACCATACTTCAATACATCGTCTAATCATTATATTTTGGCTAAATTCAAAGATCCTGATAAAATTTCCAAAGAAATTCTTTCTCAAAATACCGATAAACCATCATTTTTGTTTAAAATAGATGATTCAATTTTTGATAGATCCATAATTGAAAAAACTAATTTTGTCTCGATTTATTATCTTGAATTTGGTGACTCTAAATCTGATCTACGAGATGTATCTGCGCATGTTGCAAGACGGGAAAAAGTGCATAGAGCTGGATTTGGTAACTTGACTTTATTATCTAAAACATCTCCAAAATTCACATTCCCATACAGCGATCACATTGTGATCTTAGAAATTTCAAGTGACAAGAGTCACCAAAGTGATAACAAATACTGTGAGCAAACTCGTCGTGACATTTGTAGACAAGGAATTGTTATGAACAATCTTGTTAGTCTCTCAATTCTTGAAACAATGAAATAAAAAAAGGTAAATAACCCTCAAAAATTTATTTTGTATGAGTAAGCCCTCTGATTTAGGTTCATTAAAAATTGGTTCTTACATATTATTGCCTGTAGGTGACCAGCCAACTGGAGAACCTTGTAGAATATCTGAATATGATACAAGTAAACCTGGTAAGCATGGTGCAGCAAAAGCACGTATTGTCGGTGTTGGTGTTTTTGATGGGGCAAAACGTCCACATGTAGGTCCTGTAAGTATGCAAATCCATGTACCATTAATTGACAAAAGAATGGGTCAAATAATCTCGATGTCTGGTTCCGAAATACAAGTTATGGATGGGGAAACATTTGAGACTGTAGACATACAAATGGTTGATGAAGAAGTTGATGGGAAATTAGAACAGGGTCAAGATATTGAATATTGGAATGTTATGGGAAGAACTAAAATCATGCGAATTAAAACATCCTAAATTGGATGCTAATGATGATTGGAAAAGCCAACTGATTTCTGATGAAGATTATGAGTATTGAGGCATCCTACTTTTTCTATTAAAATGAAACTGGCTGCATTATTTTCAGGTGGGAAAGACAGTACATATGCAATTCATCTTGCCAAAAAATTAGGTCATACAGTAGATGTTTTACTAACACTATATCCACATTCTGACGAAAGTCATTTACTTCATTATCCAAACATAAATTTTACTCCATTGCAATCCAAGTCTATGAAAATCCCTCAATTTATGGAAAAAACAATCTCTAATGATCCTGAAAATGAAACTGAAAAACTAAATAATCTGATTACTAATGCAAAACAAAATTATTCCATCGAAGGAATAGTTCATGGTGGAATTCTTAGTGACTACCAAAGAAATAATTTTTCTTCAGTCTGCAAAAAAAATCAATTAGAAATACTATCTCCTTTATGGAATAAAGATCCTGAATCTTACATGAAGGCGTTAATAGATGAAAATTTTGAATATATTATTTCCACAGTAAGTTCTGATGGTCTAAATGATTCTTGGCTTGGCCAAACAATTGATGAAACTAATTTGAATGAACTTCGAAAATTACAAAAAAAATTTGGTTTTAATCTAAATTTTGAAGGAGGTGAGGCTGAAACATTTGTAACAAACTGTCCTTTATTTGAAAAACCTCTACTAATTCAGGATTCAACTACTGAATGGGATGGTTATAGGGGAAGATTTGAAATATTGGAGGCAAAATTAATAGATAATGCTTGACAATCTAAAAGATGGACTAAGATCCGCAATTAAAAAAATTGTAAGTTCTTCAGGTATTGATGAAGAATTAATCAAAGAATTAGCAAAAGATGTTCAACGTTCATTATTGCAATCTGATGTAAATGTAAAATTAGTTCTTGAAATTACAAAAAACCTCCAAGAGCGTTGTATCAATGAAACACCTCCACCTGGCTTATCAAGAAAAGATCATATTGTAAAAATTTTGTATGATGAATTATCAAAATTATTGGGAAATGATACTGAATTTCATTTTAAATCTGGAAAAGTTAACAAAGTTCTGATGCTTGGAATTCAAGGAAGTGGTAAAACAACTGTATCATCAAAACTGGCAAAATTCCTTACCAAACAAGGCTATCGTGTTGGTGTAATTGGAGCAGATACCTATAGACCTGGCGCACTTGTGCAACTAAGAACCAACTGTGAAAAATCCAACGTTGAAGTTTATGGTGATGAAAATATCAAAAATGCACCTGAGATTGTCAAAAACGGTCTAAAGCATTTTGAAAATTCAAACATTGATGTAGTACTGATTGATACGGCTGGAAGACATAAAGAAGAAAAGGATCTATTGGATGAAATGACAGAAATTTCTAAAGTATCAAATCCTGATTTAGCATTACTAGTTATTGATGGTACAATCGGTCAACAATGTTTTTCACAAGCAGAAGCCTTCAACAAAATTGTTCCTGTTGGTGGTATAGTAATTACAAAACTTGATAGTTCTGCAAAAGGTGGTGGGGCTTTAGCAGCATCTGCGGCTACAGGTGCACAAGTGATGTATGTTGGTACTGGTGAGAGAATTGATGATCTTGAACAATTTTCACCAACTAGATTTGTTGGTAGATTATTGGGCATGGGTGATGTACAAGCAGTTCTTGATTTAGCAAAACGACTTGGAGATGAAGCAGATGAAGTCCGTATGAAAAGAATATCAAGTGGAAAAATGAACATGGAAGACTTCTTTTATCAACTTGAAGAAGTTACCAAAGTTGGTTCACTACAAAGCCTGATGGAAACAATGCCTGGATTATCTGGCATGGTTAAAGAAGATCAACTTGAACAAATGGAAGAACGAATGGATAAGTGGAGATATATCATACAAAGTATGAATGCAGCAGAAAAAGCGGATCCTGATTTACTTAATTCATCACGCATAAAACGTATTGCGAGAGGTTCTGGTTGGCCAGAACATGAAGTCAAAGAACTTCTAAAAAATTATAAAAATTCAAAAAACATGATGAAAGCTTCCAAAGGTAGACAAATGCAAGGAATGCTTCGTAAACTTGGAATGGGTTAATCCACAAATACTCATTAAATCATTTTGTACATTACTATATGAAATTGCAATCTTATACCATCTCAAAAATTCTAAAAAATTATGATCTTTGTGATTATTGTGCTGGAAGAATAATCTCAAAATTAGCTGGCAAGTCTTCTTCTAAATTGCTTGGAAAAAAGTATTTAGAAAAATTTGGTAAATCATCTACTAACAAGTGCTACATCTGTAAGAATATGTTTGATAATCTCAACTTTATGCTATATGACATTTATGAAAAATCAAGTGGAATTGATTTTAAAACATTCAATCTTGGATTAATTCTAAAACCATCATTTCTAGAAAGAGATGATTATCTTAAATCTAAATTCAAAATTAAAGGAATTGAAAATATCAAATTTAGCATTTCAGCAGAATTAATAAAAAAAATCTCTCGAAAGACAAAATCAAAAAGAATTATGGACAATCCTGATTTATTTATACAAGCAAATTTCAAAGATCAATCTTGTACGCTTAAAACAAAACCTATCTTTGTGTATGGCAGATATAATAAAAGAATCAGAAAAATATCTCAAAAGCAAACATTGTGTAATAGCTGTAATGGTATTGGTTGTCATAACTGTAATTTCAAAGGGCTAGAAAATATTGAAAGTATAGAAGGAAAAATCTCAAATTTCCTTACAAAAAAATTTGATGGAATTCAGGTAAAAATTAATTGGATAGGTGGTGAAGATCAATCTAGTTTAGTTCTTGGTAATGGTAGGCCATTCTTTGCAAAAATACTTGATCCAAAAAAACGTAATAGAAGATTGCAAAAATCTTCTGATCTAGATGGTATTTTTCTTTCTGAATTACAAAAACTACATCTACAACCTAAAGGATCAATACCTTTCAAATCTGAAGTCTCGATAACTATTGATACTGCAAAATCAATTTCTTTAACTCAATTAAAGAAATTAAAGATTCTAGAAAATATTGATATCTATAACTCATCAAAAGATAAGAAAAATACTCACAAACGAATTTACAAAATCGGTTACAAAAAATTAGGGAAAACCTCTTTTGTTCTGGATCTACTTGCTGATGGTGGAATATCTATCAAATCTTTCATACAAAATTCAGATATGACTCCTAACATATCTGAATTATTAGAAAATCAATGTATATGCAAAAAATTTGACTTTAAAAATATCATTGTTTGAACAAATCAAGCTTTTTTATACTAATTTTTCAAAATTAAATATGAATCCACTTCTCAAACTCTCTGAATTTTTTGAAAACGGAATTATACCTGAATCAACTTATGAACTGATCCAAAAAAGATTTCATCTGGTTTCAGAAGGAATTACAAGAATTGAAAAATCATCATTAATAAAATATCCAATTACATATGTAGATCCATCTATAGTTGTTACCGAAAATACAAATTCACTTGATGTAGGAATCTTGTACGCTAGAACTATTCCTTTAATTGTTAATGATTCTATTCATGTTGTTATACAAATTGCTGCTCCTTTGGTTGCTTATGGTCTTAAGGGTACAATACATGCAATCTTGGCGCATGAATTCCTTCATTATCTTGAATTGGTAACACGGCTTTCAAATGCTGAGTTACTATCTGATGAAATCTCAAGTAATCTATTTGAAAATGTATATTCTGATAATACTAGATTATTAGAACCTAGAAGTGTTTTTAATGATAATACGTTGATATCTCATATCACAAAACGATTTCCTTCTGGATTTCGTGATTATAAACTAGAGGATAAAATCATAAAATTCTGGATTGAGGAGAAATTACCTATATCAAAAATATCTCTTGATACTAATACCGTAAAACTAAATGCAACACAATTGTCTAACATAAAATTTGATGAATTACTTTTACAGCAATTAGAGATAATTAAAACAAAAAATTCTAAACTACGCAAGAAAAAACTTTACTAGATAAATTCAGTATCGCCACATTTTCCACAAGTTCTTCTATTCTTATGTTCTGACATAAAGACACCTTTTCCACATCTTGCACATGTTTTTCGCTCTCTAGAAAATTTATCATTATCTACTTTGTAGTATTGACTAACTTTAGGACTGATACCTTTGTGACCTTTCTTTTCTACAGGCATTATTCTTTCTTCTCCGTTTCAGTTGCTACTTCTTCAGCTGGTGCTTCAGTTGCTACTTCTTCAGCTGGTGCTTCAGTTGCTACTTCTTCAGCTGGTGCTTCAGTTGCTACTTCTTCAGCTGGTGCTTCAGTTGCTACTTCTTCAGCATCTTTCTTTGCTTGTTTTTCTAATCTTTCAAAAACTGTTGGGTTAACTTGTTTTTTTGCCAATTCCTCACTTTCATAAATATAAAACATTCCCGTTACATTTGGTCGCCCTGTCTGATTTTTCATATTTATTGCAATTACTGTTTTATCTGCCAAATTGAATTCTTTCGTAATCATGTCAACAGCTTCTTTTTTCTTGAGTTTTCCTCCTAAACCCTGAAAATTACATGTAATTTCTCTTCTAGAAAGGAATGAATTCTTAACATCACTCACTGTTTCAATCATTGACATGTAGCAAATCCTCTGAATAGTTCTTATAAATCTTCAATGGATTCAGAAGAAATTTATGAAATTCTAATTTACCATAGTCATGGAACGATATATGCTTCATCTCAAAAACTCTTCTGATCTTAATCGTAAAATGGCAAAAAATATTCTTAGACAATCTAGACGTCTTGTTTCAGACATGGATCTGATTTTACGTGACTGTAGAATATCAAAAAAATATGTTGAATTTGATACATCCATCCAACAATCAAATCTTGATGAATTAATAGAAAAATTATCTTCTATTGGACCTCTTGATCATGCAAAACACGTGGTTGAAGAAATTGTTGAAAAAGAAAAAGCCATTTCTGAAGGAATTTCGTATTTTAATAATGAACGATTTTGGGAATGCCACGAAATTCTTGAAGGTGTTTGGAAAAACTGTGACGGAGATGAAAAGTTTCTAGTACAAGGTTTAATTTTAGTAGCAGCGGGCTTGGTTCATTATCAGAAAGATGAAGATGCAGTCTGTATTAGCATATTTAATCGTGCATTAGAAAAATTGGAAAATTCTAGCGGTGAATACCATAACATCAACATTGATAAAATTAAAAAAACTGTTACTGACATGATTAAATCAAAAGATGTTTCTAGTTTTCTGATTTAATAATATCTATTGCTTTATTGAATACTTGGGCACCTTCTAACAATCCAAGTTCCCCCTTTTTTGCAAACTCTTCAGTAAATCTCTCTGAACCATCATTTGTAATATCATCTCCTGAAATTAATACTGGTACAGGATCATCACTATGTCCTTTGTTAATGCATGGAGTTGCATGGTCTGCTGAAATCATAACACAAACTTTACTGGTGTCAATATTTTTTAAAAGAGCACCAAAAAATTTATCATCAATTTCTTGAATATTTTTCATTTTACCAATTGCATCTCCATCATGCCCAAATTCATCTGGTCCTTTTAAATGAACATATATTGCATTTTCCGTTTCCATGGATTTTGCTGCAACAGTCGCTTTTTCTTCATAGTCAGTTAGTCCACCTGCACTATATGCTTTCATTTCTAAAACATTTGATATTCCAATTTCAACTGGCATATCTACAATGCATGAAAAATTCATAGAATATTTCTCATTAATCGTCTCAACTTTTGGATATTTGTTTCCTGCATCCCGCAATAAAATACTGTTTAGTAACTTCTTTCCCTGAGAATCTCTATTCTTGTTTGTTTCACTTTCTTTTAGAATTTGCAATGATTTTTCTGTGAATTCATTAACTAAATCTGCAGATAATTTTGCAGTATCTGTCTCATCTAAAGGTAAACATCTTTCAATTTTTAGAAAATCACCTACTGCTTTTGCTACTCCCATTCCATCTATTCTAGAATAAGCTGGATCTGTATTTGTTATATTTGGAGATAAGGGGTGTTCATCTCTTATTCTAACAATAACTCTATGACCTATAGTTGGTGCAACAATTACTGATGCAAGTGGATTTGAAAATTTTAACTTCTGTTCTATTTCTTTTGACACTGCTTTTGCATCTTCTCTTTCTATATGACGCCCTGCTCTTCTATCTATAATTACACTTTTTTCATCCAATGTGGAAAAATTTCCACGTAATGCCAAATCTCCATCTTTGAAATCTATTCCTGTTCCTATTGCTTCGATCACTCCTCTTCCTGCATACTCTGTGTGATGAAATTTGTATCCTAGCATATTGAAAACTGCAATATCTGATTCTGGTGCTATTCCTTTTCCTACTGATATGACTTCTCCCATCTTGCCATTCTTTGCTAATCTATCCATATTTGGTGTTTTTGCAGCCTGCAACGGAGTCTTATTCTCTATATCTGGATGCGGTAAATCTCCTACTCCATCCAGCAAAACATACACTATTTTGATCTGAGAATTATCAATCAACGTTTTTCGAAATGGTATCTTCGTTTTAAATCTTCAAGATCTCGTATTTTTTGTTAGATCTTTCAACACTTTTTAATGGATTTTTTTTTTATTAACAAGTGGGTAATTTAAGACGAGATCATGTAGCAGAAAGATTTGTCATTGTTAATCCATCCACAAAAAAATTTCCCAAAACTAAAAAAAATCCATTTAAACCTGGAAATGAATCCATGACTAATCCTTCCATTTTATCATTAGTTCTCAAAGATGGAATGTTACAACGATTACAAGATGATGATAGTGCATATGTTAGAAATTGGACTGTTAGAGTTGTACCTGCTATTAATCCTGCAGTGAATATTGAAACTGATAATACTTATTCTGATCATCCATTATACAGTGAACCCGCATATGGATATCACTATAACATCATAGCTTCTCCGAATGAAAAAGAAACACTCGCAACCATTGATGTAGAACAATGGGGTTATGTTTTATCTGTAATTCAAGATAGATTGAGATGGCTTTATAGTCAAAAAGGTGTTGCATATGTAGCAATTTATGGTGACAATGGTAAAGATTCTGGTGCTAAAATTCTCCATCCACATTTACACATGATATCATTCTCAACTATTCCTCCAAAGATTGAGGAAGAAGCAAATTCTTCTCATAAAATTCTAAATGAAAAAGGAGTATATCCAATGAGTCAGCTTGTAAGTTCTGAATCAGGTGGTCCACGTCAAATACTTCAAACTGAAGGATTCATCGCATTATCTCCTTGGGCACCATCCCATCCATATGAATTTTGGATATGTCCAAAAAAACACGCAACTAGTTTTTCAAAAATATCGCAAAAGGAAATTAATGATCTTGCTTTAATTCTAAGGGCAACTTTGGGAGGATTATCCAATTCTATAAAAGATGTTTCATTTTGCATCGCATTTCATCTTTCACCCGAAAAGAAAAATAGTAAACAGATTCATTGGCACGTTGAAATATATCCTATAACTTCTTCCTGGTCTGGACTTGAACATGGTTTTGGAATATTTCTAAATGAATTAACGCCTGAAAAGGCTGCTGAAGAATTAGGAACTGCATGCAGAAAAGAACTTTCTGCACTAGTGGGAATCACATAAAACTAAGTTATAGTTTATTACATCAAAAAGAAATTTCTTTTTATGGCATTAGAAAAATATATGGCAATTGCAGGTTTAGCATTATCTATTTTCTTTGTCGCAGAAATTTTTACTTTGTTTAATTTTATGATTGATCCTGCAGATAATGATTCATTTGGTTTTGAAGCAGCACCAAAACTATTCCAATTTATCTCTCTCAGTATAGCACCTGCAACAATAATGATGGGTGTCTCATTTCATTTATCAAAACGTTATGGTTCTAAGTTTAATGGAATGCTAATTATTTTTAGTGGAGTGATTGTATTACTTGGAATGGCTTTTGCATATACCATGATTGAGGATCTAAAACCAGAACTTGTAGATTTTACTGTTGAAATAGTACCTATAATATTCATGGTCATTTCCATACCTGTCATAGCCTTTGGAGCTAGACTACTAAAAACTCGACCACGAAAACCAAAAAAGAACTATCTTGAAGATAGTGACTTCTAAACCCTCATCTTTTTCTTATCCGAATTCTGACCTTCCATTAGATTTTGCTGCTGTCTAATTCTCTCAGCAATTAATCTGTAAAGTGATCTAAACTTGTCTTTTGTTTTGTCTGAAAGAAAATCAGCTTCTTTTATAGCAATTTTCTCACAAATGTATCGTGCTACTTCTTCACTATCAAATTCTTCCCATCCGTCTTCTCTATGCTCTTCCCATATTGAATAAAGGCTATCAATAATCCCACTCTTATTTCTAGATTGTATATCTTGTTCTGTTAAATTTACATAACCTTCTTTTCTTAATTTAATTGCATACGTCTGATTTACCGCATAAAGATAGTCTTCTATAACCATATAATCTTCTATTGATTGTAGGGCTTTTGCTTTCTCCTCAAAGAAAATTGTTTGTGTTTTTGAAAATTCATTTGCAATTAGTTGAGCCGAAATTTCTTTAGATTCTTCAGTATTATCTAATAATACAAAAGTATTGTAACCATGATTTCTATAAAAAATTGACAATGGCAAAACTGAATTTTTGTTATATGCTGCTACTATGTTAAGGGGATTCATCGAAATATTTGGATCTTCCAAGAATTTATCAAATGCATTAAGATACATTGTATCTGAAATAGTTTCTACAACAATTACTGGTCTGGAATTGTATCCTATCTGTCTATCTAGAATTGATTCTACTAAACCTCTGGATAAACCGTAAAGAATTGGTGTTAATGTTAAATCATCTGCATTCCAATAGTCATAATAAATTCGACTCAAATGTTTTTTCTTATCTAATTCAACAACTAAGAGATTACCTGGTGCATAATCAAAAATCATGTAAGGTGAATGTGTAGCATATAGTACTTGATTTGAGCCTGCTAAACTTTTTAACAAATCTGAAATTCCACGTTGTTGTGTTGGATGCAAATTTCTAGCAGGTTCATCTAAAAGTAAAATTGCTTCTTTTAATTCAGCCCTTTGAGTTTCTGCTGCAAAGTTTACAATAAACGAAAATGTCCATTTGAATCCCTCAGCTCGTCTATTCAATAATCCTGTATTCGTAACTGTTCCATCTTTATGTACATCTGATATCACTACACTCATAATGTTATTTGGATTTAATCTTAATTCCACGTGAATTGGATCACCTTTCCAGGCTGGATTTAATTTCTCAGTGAGTCTTTTGCTACATGTATTAAGTAATTTGATTAATTGCGAAGGACTATTTTTTGCTGCTTCTAATTCTTCAACATCTAATTCTGCAAGATAAAATAAATTATCTACAGTATCGGCTTTGTCAAATTCTTCCTCTCTAAATTCTATACTTGGCCCTGTTTTTTCTTTTCTGTATTCATTCAAGTTTACATTTCCAATAATTTTTTTATAATCTGAAAAATATACAAATCTTGGATGTAAATTAGAATCTATGAAATTCTCTAATGCTAGTTTTTCTGTGGTTCCTACAAGCAAACTTTGAAAATTAGAATCACTTTCTTCAGAAATCTTATTCCATTCTTCTATTACTTGTGATTCATCTGCTGCTACTACTTGTAAATTATTTCCAAACTCTCCCATTTCATTTCTAAAAATCTCTTCTGTTTCTGGAGCCTGACCCTGGAAAAATTCTGTATCAAGTTTTATCTTCACATGATTTGGAATAGTGTCTAAAAATAAAAGAAATCTCTCTCTAAAATTTTCCCATGAGTTCAATCCACTATTTTCGGCTTCACTAATCTCCACATCCCCAAAATCATATTGTGGAATTGGATTTTTGTTAGTTCTGAAAATTTTAATTTTTTTGATATCTGGAATCGATGGAAATGCTTCTCTGATTAGCCTAATCTCATTATGATTTAGTTCAAACTCTCCTTCTGCTAATCTAACTTCTTGTTTCAAATCATCTGTCATCTCATCACATAAATCTAAATCTGAGATTTGTTGATCTTTGTTAAGTAGTGTTAATGCTTGTAAAATTGTTGTTTTACCACTTTCATTACGTCCTACAAACGCTGCAAGATCCCCCACTCTAATCTCGCCTGAATCGTGAAGACAACGATAGGCACGAGCTCTAAACTTTCTTAATCGCACGAAAAAATTATCGTCCTCTAGAATTTAACTCGGATGACCAAATTATCTTAGACGTTTTGACGAATCCTTTTTGTCCACTTTGTTATTTTTCTTATCTTTTCTTCTTAGTTCTGGAATCTTAAGTTCACATTTACCATCTTTACATTCCTTTTTTGACATAATTGACAAAATTTCATTCCTAAAATAAACATAATCAATATGAAAAAATATGACAAATTTGATATACGTGAGAATTAAACTTGTAGCATCTTGGTTAAATCATCCATCTTTATCATTTACATACTTCCGGTAGTACTTTCTGTATCATTGGGTACTGCTGTAATGGCCGATACACTTGGAAGTACTGAACGTGAATTAAATCTTCTACAGTTTGGTGGTGAAGGATATGATTCAAGTTCTAAAAATGAAATAATTCTGGTTGGAATGGATAGCGAACTAACACAAAACTCTAATCTTGAATTTAGTATAAATTTCTCAAATTCAGATTTTAATTGTGGTGATCTTTATATCACAATTTATGATATTAGTACATCTGAAAAACATATCTTAACACAAAGTGGTTATCTCAAACAATGTTTTGTTCAAAATAATAACACATTACCTGTTGGTGAGAACTACTCTGAATCAATTACAAAATCTGGTACTTATGAAATTCATGTTGAAATTTTTGATGAAAAATACTCTAAAAGTATCACTACGACTAAAACACTAGAAGTAAAATAGATTATAGGAGAATGATTAAATGATAAAAAAAGAAATTGATCCAGAAACAGCTAACCAAATAAAAAAGGAATTAGCTGAATTACGTGTACAATTGGAAAACCAAAAGAAAGCAAAAAAGAAATCTATTAAAGCAAAAGTAGAAAAACCAAAAAAGAAATCTATTAAAGCAAAAGTAGAAAAACCAAAAAAGAAATCTATTAAAGCAAAAGTAGAAAAACCAAAAAAGAAATCTATTAAAGCAAAAGTAGAAAAACCAACAAAAGCTGAACTAGCTAAAGCAAAAGTACAAAAACCAACAAAGAAATCTATTAAAGCAAAAGTAGAAAAACCAAAAAAGAAATCTATTAAAGCAAAAGTAGAAAAACCAACAAAAGCTGAACTAGCTAAAGCAAAAGTACAAAAACCAACAAAGAAATCTATTAAAGCAAAAGTACAAAAACCAAAAAAGAAATCTATTAAAGCAAAAGTACAAAAACCAAAAAAACCAACAAAAGCTGAACTAGCTAAAGCAAGGAAAGAGGCAAAAATTCAAAAAGAAAAGGCAGAAGCAGAAGCACAAGCAAAAGAAGAGGCTGCAAGGAGAACACACGAAGATGAATTGGAAGAACAGTTTTCTGATGAACAAATACGAAATTTCCAAATTGAAAAAATGGATATGGACAAACTCACAAACAAAGTTTGTGAAATAATTGCAGAGTTTGAAGATACAGGTATGTTACAAAGTGACTTGTGGAAAAAATTAAAACTTAACAGTAGAGATGGTTCTAGACTTGCGCTTAGATTAGAAAGACGTGGATTAATCACTCGTGAAAAAATATTGCAAAAAGGTAGATGGACTTATAAGTTAATAATCGAACAAGCACCAATTAAACTAGAATCATTAATAGATTCTCCATGTTTAACTTGTCCGGTAGAACAAAAATGTGATTCCGAAAATGCATATCCTGAACCGAGTCCTCTTCACTGTCAACTGATTGAAGATTGGGTTGCTGTTGAATTCTCTAAGAAAAAGAAATGAAATTAATCGATGCAAAAAAAGATCATTATAGACGACTTGCTCATGAACAAGGTTATCGCAGTAGAGCATCTTACAAATTAAAAGAGATCAATAAATCATATAGGATAATTGGTCCTGGTTCATATGTTTTAGATTTGGGTTGTGCTCCTGGTGGATGGTCCCAAGTTGCTCATCAAATTGCAGGAAACCAAGGTAAAGTTTTGGGAATTGATCTATCATTTGTTGAAGAACTTCCAGGAGTTGAAATAATTCGTGGTGATATAGAGGATCCAGATATGTTGGAACAAATCATCTCCTTTTTCAATAGGAAAGTTGATTCTGTAATCTGTGATTTATCGCCAAATGTATCTGGAAATTGGTCTGTTGACCATGCTGTACAAATATCTCTAAATTATACTGCTGAAAAATTGATGGAAAAAACATTATCTGATAAAGGAAATGCCTTGTTTAAGGTATTTGATGGGGAATATTCTGCTGAATTTTATGAATTCATCAGAAAAAAATTCATCAAAACCAAATTATTAAAACCAAAAGCAAGTAGAAAATCTAGTAGTGAACTATATTGTATTTGTATGGGATATCTTAATCCTGAAAAATCTGAGTAATTTTATCAATTTCACAATTTGTCCTAAATCCACCTGGATTTAATGAGGTCATTGATGCATTGTATCCTTGTGATCTCAGTCTCTGAACGGCATCACTCAATTTCAATGGTGCTGATTTAATTATTGATGCAATTTCATCTAATGTATAATATGTTGCTGGAAGGTCTGCCTCTAATTCTGATCTTTCAATAATCCTTTCACATCTTTTATTTACAATAAGATTATCTTTCACATCTCTCATCTTCTTTACAAATTCCTTTTCAAATAATTTCCCTATCCATAGGGGACCTGCTATCTCTGTTTCATGACCGCATTTTCTGCATTCAGTTTGTCTCATAGTTTCTGTATGACGATCTTTACAACTTCTACAAAAAATTATGTATCCAATTTTCTCCTCTTTTTCAGGTGTATTCAAAATTTTCATATATGTTCTATAGTAATGCATGTCATGATCAACAAACAAGGGCTGAAATGAAATATCTAATCTCCCAGCAACAAAACTCACACATCCTAAAATTAGTCTAATTGCAATCTCATTACTAAATTCAGTTTTAACTGGTGTTCCATAATATCTTCTCTTGGCAGCTTTATTGAATAAACCATGTAAAACTTGAAGATCAGTTGCAGTAAGTGCTAACATACCACTATGCATAGTTGCTCTTATGGCACAATCAATGTATTTTGATGGTGATCCAAATGGATCTATATCTACAATTGATGCACGTTCATTCATTCTTGAATGAGAACTAAGAAATCTACATGTTTCATTTTCAGAAATCTCAAAATTTTCTAAATTATTTATTTTTGCAGATTTTAACGCAAGTTCAAGTGAATAGGCATTAACATCATTCACAATCACCTTTTCAACTGCCTTTATCTCGTTTGCAACTCTTAATCCTCTTGCACCTAATCCTGATAATCCATCAAAGAAGATTTTTGGAAATTTATAATCTTTCCAAAATGCAGAACATGCAATTATTGATAAATCTCTACTCAAACTTGCTCTTGGATTAAAAAATGCAGGCTCTTTTGGTGGAACTTTCTCTGTCATAGATCCTTTTGGCACAAGTAATTTTGTACTTCCCTCGATGATCTCAGTGATTTCTTCATTCATCCTTGTCGTATATGAAATCAAATCCCCTATATTCTAATACGTCTTATTGCATACTGCGATATAGAATAACACAATTTTAGTTCTGATCTGCAAATTCAAGAAGATTGTCAGCATCAGTTCC
>Ga0315316_10000477_pt1 | contig 26590 bp, 26 predicted proteins | sample M160m3416metaG_FD_203702 | JGI IMG/M metagenome (GOLD analysis project Ga0315316, IMG submission 203702) | Ammonia-oxidizing marine archaeal communities from Monterey Bay, California, United States - M1 60m 3416 | ecosystem: Environmental > Aquatic > Marine > Intertidal zone | place: USA... | reverse complement strand
AAGAACAAGAACAAGAACAAGAACAAAATGAAACTGATGAACCTGTTATTGAAGATGTTAAGGAAGAAGATAAACCTAAAACCAAAACAATTACTGAAACTCGTCAAGAATGGGACCTTCTTAATGCGACAAAACCACTATGGACCAGAAACAAAAGTGATATTACTGATGAACAATATAATGAATTTTATAAAGCGATCACTCACGATTGGAATGATTGTTCTAATCATCTACATTTCAGTGTTGAAGGTAATACTTCTTTTAAATCTATTCTATATCTTCCACGACACAAAGGTATGGAACTATATACACCTAATACTGCTGTAAGTAAAATTAAATTATATGTTCGTCGTGTATTTGTTCTTGAACAATGTGAAGAACTTATGCCTGAATATTTACACTTTGTTTCTGGTGTTGTTGATTCCGAGGACCTTGACCTTAATATTTCCAGAGAAATTCTTCAAAAAAGTAATACTCTACATAAAATTAGAAAAATTCTAGTTAAAAAAGTTATTAAAATGATGACTGACCTTTCTAAAGATGAAGAAAAATGGGATAAATTTTATTCTGAATTTCATAAAAATATTAAATGGGGGATTAATGATGATGGTGGTAATAGCAAATATCTGATTGAACTTCTTCAATGGCACGAATCTCAAGGAACTGAAAAACCTACTACTCTTAAAAAATATGTTGAAAATATGAAAGATGACCAAAAACATATTTATTATATTACTGCTGAAAATGAGGATCAAGCCCTTCGTTCTCCTTTCCTTGAAAAACTTAACAAAAAAGGTTATTCTTGTTTACTTCTATGTGATGCTATTGATGAATATGTCACTCAAAGTTTAACTGAATATGATGGGAAAAAACTTATTAACGTTACTAAAGGAAATCTTGACTTTGACCTTACTGAAGAAGAAAAGAAAACTCAAGAAAAACAAAAAGAAACTTATGATAGTCTATGTAATAAAGTTAAAGAATGTCTTGGTAGTAGAGTTGAGAAAGTTATTGTTTCTCAAAGAGTTGTTGATTCACCTTGTATTATTTCTACTGGAGAAGAAGGATGGAGTGCTAATATGGCTCGTATTATGAAAGCACAAGCTCTTAGAGATACTCATGTTAATAATTTCCATAGATCTAAAAAGATTTTTGAATTAAATCCTAATAGTAAAACTATTAAATTGCTTAAAGAAAAAGCTGATAATCTTAACGATACTAATCAAACTGCATTCACTAATATTGTTAATTTACTTTTTGATACTTGTCAAATTGTATCTGGTTTTAGTGTTGAAGAACCAGAACAATATTCTACTAAAGTTTATAATCTAATTAATCTTGGTCTTGGTGATTATGATGAAGATGATGATGAGGTTGAGGTTGAAAATGAAGATAAAAATGATGAAGTTGACCTTGAAAAAGAAGTTGAAGAAATTACACTTGATATGGAAGATAATATGGAATCCGTTGATTAATTAGAATAAGCGATCCAATCATTGAATAAACTTATACGTTGTATAGAATAATTTAATTCTTTGAGTTGTTTTATTATTTGTGAATTTGTATAATCATCTTCTTTAAATAAGATAACTGGTTTATCTTTTTTTATTGTTTTTCTTGCTCCCTCCAAAACTTTTTCAAATTCATAATCAACTTTAATAAAAGATACCTTTCTTTTTAATTTTAATGAATCTATTTTTTTTATAATGATTTTTTGACAATCTTTATTATTTAAATTATTTTGATTTGCTACTTTAATTTCACCAATTAAATTATCAAATTTTTCTATTTTTTTCTTATCACTTTTACAAAATAAAATCTCTTTATCTGAACTTGGATTCGCATTAAAAATTTTTACATTTTTAATACTATTTACTTCTATATTTAGTTTTAATTGTTTAAACATTTCTTTTTGTGGTTCATAAGCATAAATTTCTTTAAAATATTTTGATAAATAAACTGTATGAAGTCCTATATTCGCACCAAATTCTATCGCTATCCCTTTATCACTTTTATGTTTTGAAAAATATTGATGTAAATAACCTTCCCATTCATATCCTAATTTTACAGGTGTTGTTATTAATGAATCTAATGGATTCATAAAAAATTGAAACTCCCTGCCTTTACATAATATATAATTATCTACTTCTTTACAAACTGGTGACTTACATATTGAACTAATATAAGATTTCGCAAGAATGATTGAAAATTGAAAAGTATTATATAAAGTATCCATATTTAATAAAAATACTTTCTTTGCTAACAGAATTATTATTAATACAAAAAATATAAAGTTAATTGTTGTATGTTTGTACATTCTTTATCTATATAGTAACCAGAACTTTTTTTTCAAATTTATAAATTTAAATTAAAATTGATTTTAACCTTATTTAATTAATAAAAACAATTTATATATTTTAAGATTTTAAAAATAACTGATAATAAAATGATTAACACACCTAATGTTGTTAGTGATTCTGGTGAAGATGTAGTTGTAAATCTTCCTAAAAATTTGGATGAAATTATTAGAACATCAACTGATATTGATTATTCTCATTCTCCTTCTCCTTCTTTGGCTAGTCAAGTTAAATATGAAGACTATGATGGAGAAAAACAAGCAGAAGTTTCATCTGACAATGAAAATGTTGATTTTGATACTAGTACTATTGTACTTGACCCTGCTGATTTTATTGACCCTGAAACCGAAACTGTTGTTGAATATAAGATTGAGTCAGATTCTTCTATTGTACAGAATGAATGCGTTAATATTACTGAGAATGCTGAAGAGGACGAAAAGGTAGCAGAACCAGCAGATGTTGTTAAAGATATTGATAAACTTTCTGAAGTTCCTCAATTATCTCCTAAAATGAGATCTTTAACTCCTCCACCACCGAAACCTATCGTTAAAAGTGATAAAAGCATCAATGACCGGCTTAAACCACTCGTTGATGATAAATTTTATGATGGTTCTCGTCTTGAAAAACTTGCTAATAGAATGAAAATTCTACCTCAAGTTTTTGATGTTGCAAAAGATATTGCTACTGTTAAGCGAGAAAATCCTGATGTTTATAATATGAAACAATTTGATACATTTAATTTCACCTATCATGATGAACTTAGACATCGTTTTGAACTTAATAAAAAGAAAGGATATAATACTACACATAATACTCATCTTATGAAAGAAGCTAAACGTTATGAAACTGAAGATGCTAAAATGCTTTCATTCGTACGAGAGATTTACAAAACTTGCAAACTTCTATGTTCTCAATATGAAAATATGGATTTTTGCTAAATTTTAAATCATTTATTTAATATTTATTCATTCGGGACTTGTTATGTATCAAATTTCTCTTTATTCTGATTATAACAATTATAGAATTCAACTAATGTTGTTTTCTTTAATTTATTTAATTCTTTTTCATTATCATCATCATAAATTATGTCTACTTTTTCTAAAAAATCAGTTTGAAGTTGATCCAATTCTGTATTATCATCTAAATCATTAATATTTTCATAAAGATTTAATAATTCTTCTACATTTTCATCTCTATTATATATTTCATCCATTACGTCTTTACTATTACGAAGTTCCCATTTATTCGCATTCCTCACATGAATATTATTCTTACTTTTATTTGTATATTTAATTGTTAAATTTTCTGGTTTTTCTGGATTACAATATTTAAATTTAATATATTTCTGTAAACCATCAATACCATCTCCAATAAAACGATTTAAAATAGCCGTATATTTATCAGATGATTTCAAAAAATTCATATCTTCTTTTCCATAATCATTCATAATAATAAAATTATTAGTTGTATTATTGGTAATATTATTAATAGTTTGTGCAGTTTTTAGTTCTAATTTTTTTTGTATTTCTTTCATTTCTTTTTTAAGTAATTCGATTTCATTTAATTCTGATTCTTTTTGATTTTCATCGTTTTTTAACTTTGCTTTACACTTTTCTAAATGTTTCTTTAAAGAATAACTTCGTGAATATGATTTATTACAAAAGTTACAATGATATCTACTATCATATTCTTTCTTTTTTTTACAAACAACATAATGGCGTTTCAAATGATGTTTATGCCCGAAATTACGAAAACAATATTCACAATCAAATTCAAAATTATCGGCATTGCTGGTAAAAACTGCTGATTCTTGTTGCTCATTTTCTGATTCTTGTTGCTCATTTTCTGCTTTTTGTTGCTCTTTTGTTGCTTTTTGTTGCTCTTTTGTTGCTTTTTGTTGCTTTTGGTTAAATATTTCCTTACATTTGTTTTTTTTTTCCAAATGTCGTTGTAAATTATATTTTCGTTTAAATCCTCGATTACACCTCGAGCATATAAATAATGTCATATTTATTATATATTACTATATATATATTCTTAACATATTTTTACTCATTTTTTTACTCATTTGATCCACTTTACCAATTTTACCAATTTTACCAATTTTACTCATTTTACTCATTTATTTATTTTACATAACACACTAATTCAAATTCTAAATCATCACAATCAAAAATTTTGTTGCTAGATGCAGCTGCATTTTTGCTGCATTTTGTTGCTTTTTGTTATAAATATGTTTTTTTTTGCTGTCGTTGTAAATTATATTTTCGACAAATCTTCGATTACACAACGGATATATAAAACGGGTATTATATATATATAGATTTACTCATTTTTTTTATCTTATTCACCAAAAATGGTGTATTTTACTCAATTTTTACCAATTTTTTTAAAAGCACTGGATTTAGATTGATATTTTTATTATTATTCTTCTTTTTTTATTACTACCCAGTCTTAAATTACTCAATTTACTCATTTTTTACCTTTTTTTTAAGGTAAAAAATCGGGGGGCGAAGCCATGGATTTTTGAAAAAGTTTTTGCTAGGAAAAAAAAAATTAATACAAAAAAAAAAATTTAAGTTTTTTTTTTTCTGTTTTTTTTTCTTCTTTTTTTTATGGCCGTCATGGCCGATGACTGGTTGTGTCTTATTTTTTTTCTTTTTTAAGTAAAAAAATAAGAAAAAATAGACGGTTTACAGTAAGTGGACATATTTTAAAATTTTCAAAAAAAATATGTCCACAGACTGGCCTGTCTAAATAAATAATCAATTACATCGAATGAATAAGACAGAAATCAGTGGAATGATTTAACTACAAATTCCCAAAAATTTTAATGTATTAGTTGGAACACCAAATAACATATGTAAAACTTCAGCAACAACAAATGAAGTTATCGTAGATAGAACAAATGGAAAACGATATGAATTATCGGATTTTTTACCAATAATAAATGTTAAAAACATAGCAATAAGAATAGCACCAATATAATCAAATATAGCAGTACCAAGGAATCTAGTAGCATGAAATCCTTGACCGGGAACACCAAGAATATTTTTATGAGAACTAAAAGGACTAAAAGAGCAGGACATTATGTATATGAAACTCTTAGAAAATAACTTTTAAGTGTTTGATATGTTAAAATATTAAATTAAAAATAATAATTTAATTAATAAGTAAGATATGGCAACTAAAAAGTTGAATCTAAATGATAAATTTAATAAGATTTATTGTATCAATTTAAAATCAAGAACAGATAAAAGAAATAAAATAGAAGAACAAGCAAAAAAATATAATTTAGATATAAATTATTTTGATGCGGTTGCGAAACCGGATAATCCAATGAGAGGTTGTCTTGAATCACATTTAGAAATATTAAAGTTAGCAAAAAGAGATAATTTAGATAATGTTTTGATATTAGAGGATGATTGTGTTTTTTTAAGGGGAGGCGAATTAAATAATTTACCAGATAACTGGGATATGTTATATTTAGGTGGAAATTTAGATATAATTTTGAATACAGATAATAAGTCTTGGATAAAAGGTTGTATATGGACGACACATAGTTATGCGATCTCAAGTAATTTATATAATAAAGTAATAAATGACTTAGAATTTTATTCAGCAGAAATAGATAGATATTATAAAGAAATAATTCATCCGCATTATAATTGCTATTTAATAAGAGATTTTATAACAACACAAGATGTAGGATATTCAGATATAGAAAAAAAGAGAGTAGATTATAAAATAGATCAAATATATGATGAAGAGAGAATAAAATCACCAGAACACGAAATAATAGGTTCAGTGATACAATATGGAAATAATATGGAAAACAATTCATCTTATAGATTAAGATTATATTTATCAGATAAAGATTTGCCAAAAATCTCAATAGTAACACCAACACGAAATAGAAAAGATTTATTTCAAATTTGGATAGATAATTATAAAAGAATAGATTATCCATCAAATAAGATAGAATTTATCATAGTAGATGATGGAGAAGAAAATTTAAAAGATATTTTACCAAAAGATAAAAGAATAAAATATATAAGAATAAAAACAAAAAATAATGTTGCGTTGCCAATGGGAACTAAAAGAAATTTTTGTGTAAAATATGCGACACATAATATAATAGTTCATATGGATGATGATGATTATTATCCATCATTTTCAGTAAAAACGAGAGTAAAAATTTTAATGCAAAACCAAAACATAGATTGTGTGGGTTGTACATTAATAGGGTGTTATAATATTTATACAAAAGCGAATTTTCTAACAGGTCATGAGGGTTCAACATCAATGGCGGAAGCAACAATGGCATATACTCGTAATTTTTATCAAGAACGAATATATGATGATAGAATATTAAAGGGTGAGTCGAAACTATTTTTAAGAGGAAGATTAAATAGAACACTTCAACTTCCATTTATGTTTGTGATCATAGCTTTAACACATGGAAAAAATTTAACAGGTGATTTAAGAAATACAACAGAAAATACACAAAATTTATTTTCAGAAACATTTCCAATATATTTTAAAAATCTTTTACTTAAAATATCTAGAAATAATAAAATGAACAATAATGATTAATACAGAAATAGCGACACACATACCAATCATTTTACTTTTAGACATACCTTGAGATTTAGATGGTATTCTAATTTTTCTTTTTTCATATGTATCCATAGGGTCTTCATCAATAGTGATAGGTGGTATGGCTACATAATTAGCATCTTTAAGCCAAGCAAGATGATATTTTTTTGATTCTTCTTCAGTGTATTGAGTTCCTCCATAAGTAGCATTAGCCATATTATGCATAGTAGTAACCCATTTATGTAAAGTGCTAGAATTTTTTAAAAAATTGTTGATATCAACTTGACGAGAATGTTGTTTTAAATTATTTCTACATTTAAAACAAGGTAAAATATATTTTAAACTAGAAAAAAAAGTTCTATAATTTTCCTTATCTTGAATGGTAGGTTTATCAGGGAAAGCTAATGCGACAGCGTGTAACATCATCCATGCGTGAGGGCCCCAATTTTTGGGCAAAAAACCTTTCATATTAGTATCAGTCATCTATATAATTAATATAATAAAAGAAAAAATTATGATATAATTTCCTTGAGTGAAAAAATAGTTTTCTTTGATTTACCAATATCAACTTGTTTTTGTCCCTTTTCAATCATGAGGTCTAAATCTTGAATAAGATTAGACATATTAGTTCCAAATTTTGCTTTTTGTCCGGTCATAATATTAGCAGTAACACTAATCATATTATCAGTTTGAGCATATATACCGGCTTTAACTAATTGGTCAGTAGTTTCTTCAAAACTACTACGAGCGAGGGGACCATTTTCAGAACGATTAATTCCGTGTCTATCAATACTCATAATATATCCTTTATTGGTCATAACATCAACTAAAATATTAAGATGACGGTCATTAATATAAATACCACTATCACCAACAACTTTTTTAATTTCTTCAAAAAGTAGAGTTCTAGCAGCTTCTATACCAAAAATTTCTCTACATTCGTGAATATCATTAGAAATAGTTCTAGTAGTATCAATAGATTGTAAGCATAAACATTTACGAAGATTAGTTCCATTAGTTTCAATAATCCATTCTTTTTTATTAATAATATCTCCATTTTTCTTGTAAGAATTAACTTTAACTTCTCTCATAAATGCTTTATTAATATTTTTAATACCAGTAATAGCAGCATCATTAACAATAATTTGTTCAATATCTTTTAATTTTTTTTGATCTAGGTCAGTAATTTCTTTATTAATATTTTGATAACAAAAGCGAATATGAAATATTAATTTTTTAGCACAATCATCAGTAAAGATGACTTGAATTTTTTTACTTTCATATTTATCTAAAATATGTTCATAAATTTCAAACATAGTTAATTGTTTATCAAGTAACATTTGATGATCGAATTCTAATCTGAGAACCCATGGTGATAAATTTTCAAAAATAACGCGGTCATCAAAAACTTTATAATATTCTTCTACAAATTCCTTATCTTCAGGAATATTAGAACTTTTATTATAAATTTTAGGATCATAATAGATAGAACTTTCTACAATAAAATAAAACATATTAGTATATTGAAGTCGATTGATAATTTTCTTAGTTTGTTCCTTAGATTTACCCGCCTCTTTATCTAAAAATGCTGTAATAGAAGGAGTTTTAGGATTTTTAGATACATTAATTAATTCACGTAGACGAGGAACACCCCGAGTAATTTGTGATTTAGAAGCAACACCAGAAAAGTGGAAAGTATTAAGTGTCATTTGTGTAGCAGGTTCTCCAATAGATTGTGCGGTAATAGAACCAACCATTTCTCCAGGATGTACGAGTGCTTTTTCAAATTGTTCCTTAATAGTATCAATAACCCATTGAAAAGCATCTGTATTTAATTTTTCATAAAAAATAACAACTTTACTAGCCAATTTAGTTCGTAATAACATTTTTAAGTTTTTCATTGATTTTTTGTTAATTTCTTGAATAATCTCATTCTTATCATTAAGAACTTTTAATGAAGCACATAAATCTTGTACAGTATTAATAACAAAAATAGGGTCAATATCACTGATAGATTTTGGATTAATATCAAATTTATTTTTCGATTGTTTTAAAATTCTATAAATATTAACAGGTGCATATGATATATTTTCGTGTTCGATTTCTCGTAAGTAATGTCTATAATTAATAATTCTAGTATATTCATCATTTAAGATAGAGTCAGCTTGTTTATTTTTCTTGAATTTATTAAAAACAGTTTTAACAATACTTTGTTTCATTTCTTTCTTTTTCCATTTGTATCGATTATAGAACTGTTTACAATCAGGATCTAAAACTTCAATACGTTGTCTTTCAATCCGTGTAGCATCAAAACCATCACCCCCATAAATAAATTGAATAATTTGGTCTCGTTCATTTCTAACAGTCATATCATAATGAACTTTAAGGTCTTCCATCGCTTTCATAAGTCGTCGTTGAATATATCCAGTTTCGGAAGTTTTAACAGCAGTATCAATAAGACCTTCTCGACCACTCATAGCATGGAAAAAGAATTCATAAGGAGATAATCCAGATAAGAAAGAATTTTCAACAAATCCTTTACTTTCAGGACCATCATCATATTTTTGAAAATGAGGTAATGTTCTATCTCTATATCCACATGGAATCCGACCACTTTTAGAACCAGATGAAACATTTTGTTGTCCAACACAAGCCATAATTTGACTGATATTAATAAAGTTACCCTTTGAACCAGCAGTAACCATATTTTTAAGTTGATTTTCATCACCTAAACTTTTAGTAGCATGTCCTCCTGCATCATCACGTGCGGTATTAAGAATATTAAGGATACGACCTTCAAATTCTTCTCTAATAGACATACCACTTTCTAATTTCATTCGATTAGTAATAGTAGCATTGATAATATTCTTAACATTAGCCTTAGCTCCAGAAATAATTCCATTAATTTTATTTTTAGTAGTTAAATCAGGTAAACAATCACCCAAACCAACACCAAATCCATTTTTAAGTAACCATGCTTGAGTAACACCTTGAATATCAGTAAGAAATTGTTTAGTATATTGAGGTCCTAAATCATTTTGAATAATATGAACTAAACTTCCACTACCTCTTCCAGTAACAGCCTTATTACATTTACCACTAATTAATTTTCCATTAACAATAGAAATATTGTCATCATCATCAACAGATTTATGATAATTAACTTCATTTGGTAAAAGTAATGAAAATACTTCTCTACCTTCTAAATAAATTTTATCAGGAATATGATTATTTTTATCCTTAATAATTTTAAAATTAGGTAATGAACCATCAAAATTACTAATATGTGGTAAAATATTCATAATTTCTTTAAAATTTAATCTACAATCTTTCTTTGTCATATTATTTGCTCCAACAACAGTATCCATAATACTTCCAATAACAGGTTTATTGGATTGTGGACTAATAATTTGACTAGGAACACATACTAATTCTTGAATTTCAGTAGAAGCAATAACAGATTGTGCTAAATATAAATTCATCTCATCACCATCAAAATCCGCATTATATGGTGTAGTAACACAAACATTTAATCTAAATGTAGAATATGGCATAACTTTAACATAGTGCCCCATCATACTCATTTTGTGAAGAGAAGGTTGTCGGTTAAATAAAACAATGTCTCTATCAATAATATGTCTTTCAACAACATCACCATATTCAAGATTAATCTTATCTTTTTTCATATATCGAAGGTCTAATCGATTACCATTTTTCTTAATAATATATTTAGCCCCGGGATGTTTTTCAGGTCCATTTTCTACTAAAGTATTTAGAAAATCTTTATTATATACATTAACAATTTCAGGGAAAGTCATATTCATAGCAATTTTCATTGGAACACCGAGTTCATCAATTTGAATATTAGGGTCAGGTGAAATAACACTACGGGCAGAATAATTAACACGTTTTCCCATAATATTACCTCTAATTCTTCCTTCTTTACCCTTTAATCTTTGACGAATAGATTTAAGTAATCTTCCAGTTCTTTGTTGTGCGGGTGGTATTCCTTTAACTTCATTATCAATTAATGTAGTAACATTATATTGTAAATAATCAATATAATCATCTAAATGATTTTGATCATTAGATTTAATTTTATTTAAAAGACTATTATTAGCTTTAATAATATCTAGTAATTTATACGTTAAGTCATCTTCAGATCGTAGATTAGCGTCATGTTTTACAGAAGGTCTAACACATGGTGGTGGAACAGGTAAAACAGAACAAATAAGCCATTCTGGTCGTGAAAATTTAGGTGAAAATCCCAATAATTCACAATCTTCATCAGATATTTTTCTTAAAATTTCATAACAGTCATCAGCACTTAATCTTTTTTTTCTTTCATCAATAGTTCCATCAGTATTTTTAATTTTATGAACTACATAAAGATTAGTGCCTTCTTTTAAATAATGAGGTTGTAATCTTCCACAACCATCATAATTTAAACATGTTTTTTTAGAATGAGAATTACAATTTTTATGAACTAATTTAATTCTAATATTAGTAGCCTTTCTACGTAATTTTTTTATAAAAGTATCATCTGTTTTATTAATAAGTAATGAAGAACATTTATAACATACACATTGTAAAATTTTTTTAACAGTTAAAAGATAGTGTATGAAATATACTTTTCTAGCTAAATCAATATATCCAAAATGACCTGAACATTCTTTCATATTACATTTACAGGTTTTACATAAAAAAAGATTATCTTGAGTTCCCATTCTTAAATCAAAAAGTCCTGAGAATTTAGGACAATTATTTTCATATAATTCAGGAGTAGTTATTTGAGCCGCTGACATTTGACGAATTAAGTCAGGCGAGGCGATACTAAACCTAATTTCCCTTATTCTTTTAGAGATATCTATTTCACTCATTTGTAATAATTGTTAATGAAAATAATACAAAATCAATTTTAAATTTAAATAAAAAAAGTAATTTAACCTTTAAATACTTTTATTTTTAAGATAAAAATAGTAACATATAAAAAACTATAAATTTAATGTCATTATAAATAAAAACCTAATAAATATATGTCTAGTAATAATGAAGATGATAATAATAAGATTATCGCACGAAAAACCTTAGTAAATTTACTAGGTAAAACAATCCTAACGAGAAATCAAAAACGAAAATTAAATGAATTATTAGATGATTTTTCAACTGATAATAGTCCACCACCACGAAAAAAAAGAAAACTTGAGTTCTCCTCTGGAGGAAAAATATATAATGTTAACTTAATAATGAGCATGGATACAAAAAGTAACAATAAAGATGAAATAAATGAATCCATTGATGAAACAAAAACATCTGATACAGAAACATCAAATACAGATGATAGTAATAAAATAGATAAAATAGATGAAATAGATGAATCTGATGAGGACGCTGAAGAAATATATGAATCAATAAATATAGATGAAAATGATTTAATAATAAGTGATGATGAAGATTCAGATAAAATCAATGATTATGTAATCGATTCTTCTTCCGATGAAGAAGAAGATAACATTTTAGTAATTGATGAAGATAATCGACCACAAAATACAACAAAAGATATAAATCGTCAATTATTAGAAGGTATATTACGAACAAAATTGAGAGCATCAATAAAGAAAGCGATAGAAAATAATATGTCGCAAATAGAAGAAATGGAACCTGAATATGAATTACAAAAAACCAAAAGTTATAAAAATCTCTCAATTAGTGATAAAATGAGAATAAAGGAAATAGAAGCTCAAATAAAAGAAATAAATGATAAATCAGTACCAGAAAGAGTAAAAATTCTATTATCAGATATTCCATTAGAAACAAAAGCAATTATCATAAAAAAATTAGATTTGCTTGAAACTTTAGAAAATTCAGGTTCAGAATATAAAAAATTACGAGAATGGATAGATAATATTTTAAAAATTCCATTCGGGAAATATTGTAAATTTGATATTACTAAAGATAGTGATCCTAAATTAATTGCTGAAAGAATATGTAATATAAAAACAGCATTAGATAAAGCAGTATATGGTCATGAACAAGTAAAAGAAGCATTAGTAGAATTAGTTGCGAAATGGATTTCAAATCCTCCTTCAAAAGGACATGCTTTAGCAATAGTTGGACCACCTGGTTGTGGAAAAACTTCACTTTTTAGACAAGGTTTAGCAAAAGCATTAAATCGTCCATTTGCTTCATTTTCTTTATCAGGATTATCAGATGAATCCTATTTATCAGGTTTCGCTCATACATATGAAGGGTCTGATTATGGTAGAATTTGTCGTATGTTAACAGAAACAGGTTGTATGAATCCAATAATATTTATGGATGAATTAGATAAAATAGATACAACTCGTCATGGTTCAAGTGTAGTAAATAAAATAATGGAAATAGTAGATTTTTCTCAAAATCACGAATATGAAGATATGTATTTTGGAAATATAAAAATAGATTTATCAAGAGTATTATTTGTTTTTTCATTAAATCATTTACATAATATAGATCCAATTTTACGAGATCGTTTAGAAATAATCAAAGTAAAAGGTTTTGAATCAAAACAAAAAGTAAAAATTTTAAAAGATTATATAATACCAAGTGAATTAAAAGAAGTTGGTTTAAAACAAGATGATATAATATTTCCAGATAAATCCATTGCATTTATTCTTCGTAAAATTCGTAAAGAAGAAGGTGTAAGAGAGGCAAAAAGAGCAATTCAAATAATAATAAGGAAAATCAATTTATTACAATATGTATCAGGATCTGAAAAAAAGAAAATTTTTTCCTATTATTCAGATAATATAAAACTCCCAATTAAAGTAACTGATAAATTAATAAATAAATTATTAATAGAAGAAGAACCCCCAGCATTTTTAAATTTATATATTTAATTTTGTAAAAATAGTTTGATATTCAGTATCATTAATTTTTTTAATTTGTTTTAAATAATTTATACTATCAAGTAATTGTTGTTTAGTATCAGTAGTATGTAAGTGATTTTGATAAGGTAAAGTTTTTCTATCAATGCCAGTTTTTTCAAATCTTATCTTATCAATTTCTCTTCTAGTTTTTTTTTTAATATCTTCATTAACATCAATAACTGATTTTGCTGTAAAAATATAAAAAATAAGTTTTCCATCGGCAATATTTTCTTTTGATCTAATTTGAATAATATAAGGTTCATGACGACTATCAATACGAAATAATTGTTGAAATTCGTGTAAACTAATATCAATTTGTTTTTTAAAAATTATTTTAAAATGTTTTTCAACAACATAATCATATTGACGATCAATTGGAAAGAGTAATAGCATACCAGAATGAGACATAATTATTAACACATATTATATATCATTATTAAATTATTGTCGTGTGGCACGAACATAAAATTCATTATAATAATATATATAATGGAACATAGATTACGACATATAGAAAAATTAAATTCTCTAGGAATTCCAAAAGATAAATATACTTTAATTCAAAGTGCTTGGTTCCCATTAATGGGTATAAGGCCAAATGGTGATTTAGATTTTGTTTTACATTCAAGTCTTATTAGCAAATATAAAGAACAAATAGTAAAAATAAAAGGATTAAATATTAAAATAAATAATATAAATTATCGTCAATTTGGGTGTAATAATGATGATGAATTAATAAATAAATTTTCAGTAGTAATAGATGGATATCGTTTTTGTTATTTTAAATTTTATTATAGAATATTGAGACAAAGACGAAGAAGTATTCAAAAAAAAGATTCGAATGGTATAATGGATATTGATAATGTTAATAATTTTTTTAAAAATAATAAACATTTACAATTACGTTTTAGTAATGTTCCTCTAGACAGTTGGGGAATCTGAATTACAAAAAACAGTAGTTTCATGTGAAGCAGGAGAATAAATATGTAATGATACAGTTTGTGTATCTGTATTGATAATTTTATGATAACCCATATCATTATCGATATAAGTAACTTGATTTTTAAAAATAGGCATTTTCATAGTAGGCCTAATATTATGATCAAATAATTCTTGAACTAATCTTCCTTGTAATATTTTCATAACACATCCATTAGAAGCATGGTCATGTATTGGACTTTCTTGTTTATTATTCCAACAAATAATATAGACATCAAATAAATCACTTTTATAGACTAAATTTCGTGTATATCTCCGTTCAGAAAAATTTATATATTCTTTCCAATCTGTATTATTATAAGATTTAACTAATGGCATAATAACATCGAGTTTTTGACCGAGTGCTATACTAGAATATAATTGAGAAATTAGATTATTTAAGGACATATTATCTCTATATATAAAACAAATTTAATTTTTATATAATAAATACAATAATATATCTATATAATATATTATAAAATGACTTTATCTTGTAAATTTAGAACATCTCAACATAAAATTGGTATAGAAGATTATATAACAATGTTGATTGCGTCATTAATTAGTTGTGCGGGATTTTGTACAAATTCAGAAACAACAATTATAGGATCAATGTTAATTTCTAATCTAACAAAACCATTTACAAATTTTATTGTTGCTTTGTATAAAAAAAAATGGAAAGTAACGTTTCTAAGTTCATATGAAATATTAAAATTCTTTTGTATTGTAGTATTTACATCAATTATTTGGGGTGTAGGTTTTATAAGATTTAAAATTATAAGAAAAAAAATTTTACGTGGATTAAAAGCATATGCAACATATGAAAAAGAAGAAGATAGAACACCAGAATTGATGAATACATTAAGTGAGGCGATTTCCCCAATGTCGTGTCTTTTTGCAAGATCTTCATTAATTTATGGATTTGGTTATGAATATTTTTTTAATATAGTAATTGCTATTGGTGGTGGTATTCTTTTAGCAAGATCTCACTGTAAAAACTCCACATTAAATACAGCAATTATTGGTATAGGAATTGCTACATCGATTTTACCACCCATGGTGGCAGCAGGAATATTTACAGGAATTGGTCTTCAATTTACAACAGAACAAAGACATGCATTTAAACATGCTCGTTATTGTGTTATAGTAACAGTACTTAATCTAGTATGTATTTATCTAACATATTGGGCTACTCTTCATATGCCTTGGTAAATTATGATTTTTCTTCTTCAATATCTTTATAAAATTCAATTAATCTTTCTTTAATTTTTTCTAATTTTTCAAATACACCACTAAAAAAAGCAGGTAATATTTCTCCATATGTAATAGTTTCTTTGTAAAATAAATCAGTGATACTATTACACCATTCTTCAGTATCTTTATCATCAATTGGTGCTTGTAACATTTTAACATATTCAATTAATGCGATAGCAATATTATATACATCTTCAACTTTCATAGCATTATGATTAATCATTTGTTCAATTAATTCATAATCAAGTTTATTATTAAATTGTTCTTGTAGATCCGATCTATTAGGAATTAAACTGAAAATCATTTTTCTAACATCTTTTAATAAAGAAATAACGAGAGAAAAATCTCCAGAATCAAGGTCTTCTTTAAACTTATCCCAATATGCTTTTTTAACAGTTTGTGTAATTTGTTTATATATTTTATCATCAAGTTTAATTTTAGGTGGTTGATAATTTTTAACAAAATTAACTGCATTTTCTCCATCAATTCTTTTAACCTGTTGTAAAATTTTATCTTGTTGTTTTTTAATTTCTTCTCTCCATAATCGGATATCATCAGTTTCTTCAGTACCACTAGATTCAATATCAACTAATGTTTCATTCAATTGACAATATGAATTAGCAAATGGTAAAATAGTTTTTACTACATCTTTTTTCTTCCATTTATCAAAAAAAGAACTAAATTTAATATAAGTTGACTTAATCATATCAAGTTCTTTTTCACTAGTAGTTTCTTTATTTAAATGTAAATTAAAAATATCAGTCAACTCAATTGCTAAATTTTTTAGAGTCAAATCATCGGCATCTTTTACTTGATTGCTGAAAATATATTGTGGAAAAGAAATAATAACGAAAGATGTCATAAATTTACGAGTAGATATATTTAATTTTTTTTTTTCATTTACATTCAACAATGGCGACAAAAAGGAAGCAAAGTCTCGTAAAATGAATTTATTTCTAATTATTTTAGTAAAACTATCGAAACCTAAAGTTTTAATTTTTTGAGGATTCAATAAATTAGAATATTTTTTTAGAGTTTTAAGATTATTGGTGACTTCAGTATTCATTTATGAGTTCTTAATAAATAACAATATTTTCTTAATATTAATTTTACTATCATTAAAGATAAAAAGTCAATTATAATTTTATTATTTTGTTATAAACAAATAAAACAATAAATTATTATTAGTTATTTCAGATGGATAAAAAAGTTAAAAAGGTAGAAGAGACAATTAATGAACAATCAAAACCACAAAAGGAAATATTTAAAATAAATAATATGATTCAAACGAAGAAAGAAGATACATTTGATAAAATTTTAGAAAGAAATAAATCTCTAAGCAATAATAATGATACTTTAAAACAAAAATGTGAAACTTTAGAAAAAAAAATAATAGAACAAAAAGAACATATTGAACAACTTTATAAAAACAATATGAAATATAAAGTTGATTATAAAGAATATGATAATTTTAAATTAAGTATGAGTTGTATAGATATTTTAAATAAAGGATTATTATTTTTTTTAACAATCTATATGTTAACAACTACATCACATAGTTTTACAAAAATAATTTATCAAGGATTTTCATTTTTTGATTGGATTGTATTATTTTTATGTATAATTCAATTAACATGTAAAACTCCTATATTATATATGAAATCATGAACGTCTAGATGTATAACCGTGTTCACTAGGAACTATATTTGAATGATTTCTATTTCTCCTATATTGATCAACTGTTGGTTGATTTATATATGTAGAATCAGGTCTATTATTTGATACTCTTTCTCCTCTATTTTGTTGATTAGAACCATAATCAGCAGGATTAATTGGTGGTAATTGATTATTTCTTCTATATATTCTAGGATTATCATTTGGTACAGGAATCCAACCAGAACCAATACCAACGTTATTTCCATACTCTCTAGAATTATTAATACTTCTATCATCTATTTGTGATAAATTTCTATATTGTTCATAATCAATTCTTCTAGTTGGACTAATTGGAGGTCTTCTATTATTACTATTATTCGGGTTTGTATTTCGAGAAACGCCTTGATTTCCACCTCTACCACGAGAACTAGCATTACCTCTACCACGTGAACTTCTAGGCCTAATAATTCTAGGACTATTTCCATTCTCCCTAGGGCTATTTCCAGCACCTCTAGAAGTTCTACTTCGTATAGAATTTCCAGCACCTCGTGAAAAACGAGTTGTTCCTTGTATATTATATTCATATGAATTTTGAGGGGCAGGTCTTCTAGGTGGTGGTGGTGGTGTTCTTATTATAGGGATAGGACTATGTTCTTTTTCATCATCCTCAATTACTTCATCAATAATATCAATTGGTTCATTAACTTCATTAGAATTAGTACAATCATTAGATTCAATAATAGTAGTTTGATCTTCTAAATTAATAATAGAGATTGTTCTAGGGTGAACGTCAGATCTACAAACAGGACATCTATTACTAAAACCTAATGCTGCAGCAATACAATTTTTACAGAATAAATGTCTACAATTAGTAATAGCAACATTATTTTTAGGGATATTTCCAAGACAAACAGCACAAGATGGTAAATTACCATTAGTTAAAGTAGTTGTAATATTTTGACTGAATTTAAGTAAAGAGTCTTTTTCTTGTTCATACTTTTTAATAATTTGTATCTTCGCACAAATACTTTTATTTAAATCACTTAAATCACGTTCTAATCCTCTAATTGTATATGATAGATTATCAATTTTTTCATCATAAGAATCAAGTTTAATATTAATTTCATCTCTTCTTAAAAATAAATAAGAATCTAATGTATATTTAGGTGAATGTTCTAATAAATTAAAATTAGGTTGTTGTCTTTGTGGTCTTCTTCCCCTTCTAGAACTAGGTCTAGGTAAATCACGAGGTCTTCTAATAGCTTCTCTAGCAGCTCTAGCAGCAGTTTCTCTAGCAACATCTCTAGCTTGACTAGCATTTTCTCTAGCAGTTTGTGCTGCTTGATTAGCAATTTCTATAGCTCTTCGTGCAGCCTGATTAGCATCTTGTGATTGGTCTATCGGTGAAGGTGGCATTATTAAAGTAATACATATAAATACAAATAAATCATTAAATCGTTTTAAGTAAAAAATTTAAATAAGTAAAAAAGATAAAAATAAAATAATATAATTAAATATTACAATGAGTACAAAAAACAATCAAAATCTTATAAAAGAATTAGATTATAACTTTTTAGATGAAGAATGGAGTGATGATGAACAAGGTTTAATTTCAGTAAAAGAACTACAAACACCAGCACCACCAGCACCAGCACCAGCACCAGCACCAGCACCAGAACCAGTAACAACACCAGAAGAACCAACTGAAATTAATGTAATTGAAAATCAAGAAGAAAAGACATCAAAGATGAAAATGAAAGAGAGCATAAAACGTCATAAATTTAATAGAAAAAGGAAACCAAAATTAAAAAAAAAATCAATGAATATTTTATCTCATACAAAAAATATGATAATTTATTTACAAAAACCGGAAGTAATAAAAATGAGAAAAGAATTAAGTCCATCCGATTTTAAAGCATATGTAGCTAAAAAATTTGAAAAATTAGCAAAAGATTATGATAGAATTTTTAATAAAACTTTAGAAGGAGGAATGAATTTAGATATGTTAGCATTTATGTGTACTCAACATGAAAGATTAAGAAGAGGAGGTGATCAATATAATACAGATGCTACAGTAGGACAAAGAGTATTTAATGAATATGCGAAAAAAATAGATTAAATTAATTAAGAAATAAATATTAATAAATTATAATGACACGAGTAGGAATTATATTAATAGCAACAGGTAGATATATTTCATTTTTTGATCCAGTTTATAAAAGTTATGAAAAATATTTTTTGCCGGGATATAAAAAGAATTATTTTTTATTAACAGATTCAGAACAATCATTTGGTGATAATGTTTTCACTTATAAAATTGAAAGAAAGGGATTTCCAGGAGATACATTATATAGATATCATCATTTTATGAAAATAAAAGAAGATATAATGGATAAAGTGGATGTAGTATATTATACAGATGTAGATATGAAAGCAGTTTTTCCAGTAGGAGATGAGATACTACCGAATGAAAAACAACCTTTAATAGCAGTTGCTCATCCAGGTTTTTTTTTAAGAAATAGAATGGGAACTCCAGAAACAAGAAAAGAGTCATTGGCTTATATAAGTCCAAATGAAAAACGACCATTTTATGTATGTGGAGGTGTTCAAGGTGGATTTGTAAAAAATTATTTTGCGGCGAGTGAAAATATATCAAATATGATTGATAGAGATGGTAAGAATAATATAATAGCAGTTTGGCATGATGAGTCCTATTGGAACAGATATATGGTAACAAATTTGAATAAATTTAAATTTATGGCAGCAAATTATTGTCATCCACAACAAACAAAAAGATTTGGTTTAGGACATCTACAACCAAAAATTTTAGCATTAGATAAGGATCACGAATATTTTAGAGCAGAATAGTATTAAAATTGAATTTATAAGGTATTAATTAATTAAATAAAATGGGTTCATTATTATGTTGTTTAAATGGTGAAAAAAAATCTTCTCCAAAAGATGTTTTTTCAAAATTAGAGGTTAAATCTAAAATTAATTTTACTAACTCGCCTTTACCTATAATATATAAACAGGCGAAATGTAGAAGTCCGAGTTCATCTGAAGAATATTTACGTTGTTCAGATGATGAAACATCAGAAATAGATGTTTCATATATATCACCAAAATATAGTTTATCATAAACATATATATAAAAAAAGGGACTGATAATATTGCGTAACAATAATTAAATAAATTTATTTAATATTAATAATAATGAATAAAGTTATTGATTACGAGAAAAGTCTTTTTGAAGACATAGAAGAGTCATTTACTGATTTAATGACGTGTTTAAAAAAAGTAAAAGGAAAAAAAAATAAAAATAATTTGGCTTCACGATTAATAGATGTAAATGAAGATATGCAACAATTAAAAACAAGAATAGATAATTTATTAATTGAAATTAATACGTGTTATAATATAGAAGTATCTGAAAAAGAACAAGAAAGAATAGAACAAAATAAAAGATTTAAAAAACTCTGGACAATGTTAGGTCCAGCAGTTACTTTAGCAAGTGTAATGACAACAACTCCAATAGAACAAGAAGAGGAAGAAGATTTTATACATACATCCCAATAGGAGGACGACTCTTTCCATTACGAGTAATATGACTATTTTGTTTAAATAATTCATAACCTTTTTTCAAATCTTGATATGTGATTTCTTTCTTCATATATCTAGGTTTTCCAAAAACTCTTCGACTATGACAAATTTTAACTTTAGCAAATAAAGTTTCAGTATCTCCACCAAAATGAGGGAAATAATCTTTTCTATCTCCAAAAAATTTTGGTAATTTTTGTCTGGTTTCATGTTCAATATACCAGTCACCATCTTTTACTTGTTTTTCAAAAATTTCACTTAATTCAGTTGGTGTATATTTAACAATTGTATATACCCACGGAAATCTTCTTCTTAATCCAGGATTAACAGAGAAAAAACATTCTTCAAGTTCTTTTTTATATCCAGCAATAATACAGACAAACCGTCTTTTTTCAGCTAAATTAGCGACAATGGTATCAATACATTCTTTAGAATAAGAGTCTCTTCCTTCATTATTACCAAGAGAATATGCTTCATCGATAAATAACACACCACCAATACATTTATTGATTAATCGTTGAGTCTTGGCAGCAGTTTGCCCAAGATATTCTCCGACTAAATCACTTCTTTTAGCAAGTTTAAAAGTGTCATTATCTAAGAAAGACAATTTTAAATAAATTTTAGCCAGAATTTGAGCAATAACTGTTTTACCTGTACCGGGTGGTCCTTGAATAACTGTATGCAACATATCATTAGTTCCTAAGTCTTGTAAATAATATAGGATCTGAAATGTAATAGACTTTTTTAATTCTTTCATACCAATCATTTTATCTAGTTTTTCTAATTCAGGGAGAAGACTTTTTAAACGAAGAAAATCTGCATTTCTTTGTTTTTTGGTATTTTTAGCAACCTCAATTAGATCTCTAATCGAGTTGATATTAGCAATCGGGTCGTTTTCAGTTAAAGTAGCGATAGATGAGTTCATTCCAGTTTTTCTTTTTTTAATAGGACGAGTGGGTGATTCCATTATATATTATAAATGACTTAATTTATTAATACAAATATATATAAAAACAATTTTAATATTTAATAAAATTATCCATTGTATTAAACAGTAAAATTAATAAAATTGAGAATTTATAGTTTTTTTAATGAAATTATGATTAATAAACAAAGTTGGCATCCCGTGTAGTTTAATCACCTTATATAGTTAGTCTAATTTAAGACCCTTATTATATACTGCGATATAATTGTTATATATTAAACGAATTAATTTTTAATTGCTTTAGAAGCATTAAATTTAGGATTTAATTGCTGATAAAACTCTAATAACTTAATCATATAGAGTGCTCTAAATTCATTAAAATCAATTTGAGAATCTTTATTTAAATCAGCAACTTTCATAGCTTGTTTAACAAGATAATCAACTTTTTTCCAACTTTTATAAAAAGATACACCACAAGCATTTAATATAATTTTTTCAGATTTAGATGGTAAAAATAAGTTAGACATCTCATCAATACTAATAACGCCATTACTATTTATATCAATTCTGTTAAATTTATCTTTTAAGGTTTCGCCAACAGATACAGAAATTCCAATTGAAATAATAGTATCTTTTTCATCTTTATGAACATTCATTTTATCAAGTAAAGCAGCGATTTCTTTAGAAATAATAACAGATGGTTCTCCATAAACATCAAATCTACTTAAGCAAGTATATAATTTTAATGCGAGTGGTTTCGCATCAGGAAAATTAAGATTTGCTTTTGAAGGATCATAATGATGTCCATAATATTTATATTTTGCTTTTTCTGCTACAGCCTCAACACCAGCCTTAACACTAGCCTTAACATCACTTTGAACTTTCTTTGTATATGATTTCATAAATCCTTTAGGGTTTGATAAAAGTTGGTCACTTAAAGGTTTATCATCTGTAATTTCTACTTCATCATTACTTCTTCCCTCATCATCTGCTTTTTTTGTTGCTTCTTTTACTTTATTATAAAATTTTGAAACGAGTTGTACGATGACATAAGAAACAAGTAATCCAATAATTATGAAAACAATTGTTAAAAAAACATTTCCAATCATTGTTTAACTATATATATATAATTAAACCTAGAAAATTATTAATATTCTTATCTTTTTAATCCTTAATTCTTGTAATAGTCCAAAAATCAGATGCTAAATTTGGATTTAAAATATATTTATATGGAAAATAACAGTATCCTTTATCACCCCATTTTTCACCCCATGAATTTCTAACCTTGAAAGTTCCTTTATTATCATCATAACCAACAATACAGACAGCATGACCTCCCATAATAGTTTCTCTTGGTTCTGGCATAGTAACAATACCTGTTTTTGCTGTTTCTTCTGATTCAAAAGATTCATAGACAACAAATCCAAAAACAATTGGAAATCCATTAGATAATGCAGATTTTAATTGGTCTATTTTTTGTTCAACTCTTTTATATTCAAGACTTCTATGATCTTTCGCAATTTCATAACATTCATATTTTGGTTTTTGAGTAAATTGAGAAATATCATAAGGCCAATCTGTTTCTGGACAAACACCGATTTTATTAATACTTTTAACACCATCTCTAATTGCTGCTCCACTATCTTCATCAACAGTTCCTTCTATTTCTCTTTCATTATAATAAATAAATAACCTGGATGGAGTAAATTTATGCTCTTCTTTTTGCTTATATTCATCAAATTCGAAAGCATAAGCAATCGCATTTGCAGTACAAGAACCTAAATGTCCTTGGTTATAAATCTCTTTTGGACCTAATGGTGATAAATCAACATTAGTATCAAATTTAATATCGAAATTATGAACGAAATCTCGGCAATCATGATGATCACGTTTCCATCCATATTTCTTTGTAGAAGTTGTAAGCATTGATATATAGTTACCCATTTTGGTATATAATATATTATACATATTAATTGTTTATATATCATAAGAATAAGAATTTTATTTAGTATAGGGTTATATATGAAAGACCGTCATTTTTATATGAAATATATAAAACATAAATTATTATTGTTAAAATTTAATAAAGATATATTTAAAAAACATCATAAACATATATTATCGATAATGGTCGCATTAACTAATCTAGAAAAACAAGAACAAAAACGAACAAAGGATACATTATTAGAATTAGATGAATTACGCCATATTGTAATTGTCAAAAGAAGAATTAATTATTTTAAATATTTTTTATTTTTTTTACTAATAATAATATTATTTCCACAAACTCAAAAAAGAGTATATAAAACAATAAAATTTTGGTAATATTACCAGTCTTAAATTTAAATATTATATTAATATATATAAAACATGAAATTTCTAAAACATAAAAATTTTAAATTTTATGCAATTTCTTTAATTATTATTGCTATTTGTGCTTATTTTATTTATAAACATTATCAACAAACTGAAAGATATGTTGATACAATTACACTTAAATCCGTTCAAGAACATTTTGATGGAATAGGTAAAGTATTTTCTCAACACGATAATCCATCACCGACTTGTGAAGCATCAAAAGGCTGTTTTCCAGGAAGTTATGTAAGATAAATAAAAATTTAAAAACGATTTTGTATTAATTATGAATATGATTTAATACAAAAAAATTTAATTAAATGAGTTGTAATCAAAATAGTACAGAAACGGCAATTGCCTTTTACGTTGGAATTATTGGATGTTGCTTAGGATTTATCGCAAATACAACGCAAGCATATCATATGTTTCAAAAAAAAAATGTTGAAGGTATTTCAATATGGTATATTCTACTTTTATTTGGATTAGCAGTAATGTTTACTGTTTATAGTGTAGTATTAAAATTAATCCCAATACTATTATTAAATATTCCTTATGCAATTACAAATCTAATAATGTTATATTATTATTTTTATGGTGTAAAACCAACAGTAATTTCTACAAGAAGTGAAATGGAAAATGTAAATGTGAATAGTTCAAGAGTAGATTATGATGATTCCAGAGTAATTATTTCAATTGATGAAGAAAGATCAGAAAGTTTACTAGTTTCGGAAGAAGGAATTTAATATAAACATTTGATTTTATTTAAATAAATAATAAATGACTTTTCAAGAAGATAATTTAGGAACTATATTAGGCATAATAGTAAATGTCTTATCTTTTATATCAGATATATCACAAATATATCACAATGTTAAATACGAAACTACAGATGGGTTATCAATAATCCATATTGTATGTGAATTATTGATTGCCATATTTTTTTTATTATATGGAATACATTTAAAATTATTGATGATAATAACATTAAATTGTACTTACTTATTATCAGTATCAGTAATGCTTTTCTATTGGATTAGAAATAATAATAGAAATAATAATAGGTTAGATACTTGTTTAGTCTAAACTTTCTTTAACCATATCCTGAAATACTTTAACATTTCGTTCATATTGGGTAACATAAACACCAGTTTTAAACTCATCACAATACATACCTTTTTGAACTTCTTCACAAATTCCTATATCTTCACGATTAACATTATCCCAATATTTCCATATTTTTTCAATAACAGGATCATTTTCATCTTGATCTTTGTGAATAAGTAAAGTAGCATGTTCAATAGTTTTTGTTTCAGATATAGGTTCAATAATAATACCAAAAAAATGATTTGGCAATAAAAAATAAAACATATTAGGGAATAAAGTATGAAAGTGTGCGATTCTTCTTTCTTCTTCACTTAAATCTTTAAACATAGGCATATGTTTTGGGGCAACTGGTGCATCAACATCAGTTACAGGGTCAGTTTTGAATCCAATATACTTACCATATCTGTTAGTAGAAGTATAATAATGTTCATCCATGCCAGAAGTTTTAACAAGTTCAGGATGAATAGATGGTAAATGATAATATTCAAGGAAATTATCTTGTAAAGTTTTCCAATTAGCATTAATTTCATAAGTTTTTGATCTAACAATTTTACAATCTTCTAAAGGATAATTTGTAAGGTCAAATGTAATATCTCCAAAATGTTCATAAATATTACCACAATTTCCATCAAAATTAACGCAAATAATATTTCTAAATGATGATGTATTAATTTCATATAATCCATTTTCATTTTTATCAAAATCTGGACAATTAAAGCGAGGGGTTGCAAGTAATTTACCATCTAATGAATATTTCCATAGATGATAAGGACAAATAATATTATTAATATTACAATTTTTTTTAACTAATCTACTTGCTCTATGACGACAGGTATTATAAAAAGTTTTAA
>Ga0315316_10000474_pt1 | contig 26687 bp, 12 predicted proteins | sample M160m3416metaG_FD_203702 | JGI IMG/M metagenome (GOLD analysis project Ga0315316, IMG submission 203702) | Ammonia-oxidizing marine archaeal communities from Monterey Bay, California, United States - M1 60m 3416 | ecosystem: Environmental > Aquatic > Marine > Intertidal zone | place: USA... | reverse complement strand
TGTCATGGATTTCTGTGCGGGGCGGTATGCCGAGCAGGTGGAAGATCGTGGCCGTGACGTCAGCAGGCGCGACTGGATTTTCCGCTGGATATGCGGCAACTTTGTCCGAGGCCCCGTAGACCTGTCCTCCCTGTATGCCGGCTCCGGCAAACCAGATGGTGTTGACAGGAGCCCAGTGGCCGGAATGCTGCCCCGTCGGGCTGCGCCCGAATTCGCTCATCCAGACAACCAGAGTTTCGTCCAGCAGGCCGCGTTGGTCGAGTTCTTCGAGAAAGACGGTGACAGGTCGATCGGCCCATGGGATCAGCTGATTCTTCAGCACATTGAATCCGTCGCTGTGAGTGTCCCAGTGTTTGAAAATCCTGTTGGTCCGGTGCCGTGGCCAGCTCACCGTTACCAGTGGTACGCCGGCTTCCACCAGCCGGCGCGTTAACAGAAGACTCTGCCCGAACGCCCAGTCGCCGTAGCGTTCACGAGTCTGATCGTTCTCCTGCCGCAGATCAAAGGCCTGGTGTGCTTCCTTCGAATTCAGCAGGTCCAGCGCCTGATCGAAGAACAAGTCGTTGCCGGCAACGTCATGCGCCCACGACAAAGCCGGTTGTTCAACATCCAGCATTTTCAGCAGTCCGGATCGTTTGCGCAGGCGAGCCCGAGAGACTCGATCATCAAGCTGCAGCGATGGCACTTCGAAATCCGGTTCGTGTGGATGGGCTTCAATCCAGAACGGATCGAACCGCCCACCCAGGAATCCGGCATCCTGTCCGGGTGTCAGAGCTCCGTTGTCGTTGTGAGATCGTTCCGGCAGGTTGACGTAATTCGGCAGGGCAGATCGTTCTGTACGCAGACTGGCGATTACCGATCCTATATGCGGATGGTCCCGCCGCGAGGCGATGAAGTTTTCCTGTGAAATACGATGCGCGTATCCCGTCGACATCCAGTGTGCGGCTGTCGAATGATTGTTGTCGGTGTGAGTGACGGAACGCACAAGTGCGATTCGGTCCATGTATCCGGCCAGGTGCGGAAAGTGCTCACAGATCTGAATCCCGGGCGCTGATGTATCAATTGGTCGGAAGGCGCTGCGGTAGTCTGTCGGTGCGCTGGGTTTCAGATCGAATGTGTCCTGTTGAGCCGGTCCCCCCCCCATCCACAGAATCACGCACTGCCTGGCACGGCCGAACAACGATGCTCTGTTTGTGTCTGATCCTGTTTCTGCCCGCCGAGCCAGCAACGACGGCATATTCAGAGTCAACGGCGCCAGTGCACCCAGACGTAACCAGTCGCGGCGACGCATGCCGTCGCAGAATGTCTGTCCGGATGTCGTGAGACGAAGCATGTTACAAGATACGGGGTTTTGGTTCCTGGACAACGGACAGCATTGGTTCCAGATGCGGGAATCTGCACAGTCGTATCAGAGATTATCGACTCGTTACTCTCAGATCGCAAGTCTTTTGACTGCCCCAGGTACGTTCCACGAATTCTGTTCCGCGATTTCGGCTGCAGGGAAACCGGACTTTCCACGAGATTCCTTCATCGGAGAGGCAGGCTGGGTGCAGTCGCGCCTCATGAAAATAATTCGTGGATCACGTGTCCGCCGACATCGGTCAGGCTTTCTTCGCGACCCTGATGAAACCAGTTCAGCGACTCATGATCCAGCCCCATCGCGTGCAGAATGGTGGCATGCAGATCATGCAGGTGAACTTTATTCACGACGGCTTCAAAGCCGAATTCATCCGTTTCTCCATAGGTTGTTCCACCGTTGATATTCCCACCGGCCAGCCACATGCTGAAGCCGTACGGATTATGGTTTCGCCCTGGAGCATCCTTGCCCTCGCTGAACGGCATGCGACCGAACTCGCCGCCCCAGACAACCAGCGTGTCTTCCAGCAGACCGCGCTGTTCGAGGTCCGTCAGCAGCGCCGCGATCGGTTGATCGACTTCCGCGGCATGCCGACCGTGGTTCTTTTCGATGCTTTCATGAGCGTCCCAGGTCTCTTCAAGATGTCCGCCACCGGAATACAGCTGAATAAAGCGAACCCCACGTTCCACCAGCCGACGCGCGACAAGGCAGTTTTGGCCATACTCGTTGGTCACCTGATTTCCAACGCCGTACATCCGGAGCGTCTGTTCGCTTTCCTGTGATATGTCAACAGCATCAGGTGCGGCTGACTGCATGCGGTAAGCGAGTTCGTAACTGCGCATCCGGTCTGCCAGATCCTGGGCCCCTGGTCTGCTGTCAAGATGCTGTTGATTGAAGCGAGCCAGCAGGTTTAGTTGTTCACGCTGCACTTCCCGTGTCACGTGGGCAGGCCCTTTCAGGTCCAGAATGGGATCGCCAACCGGTCTGAACAGTGTGCCTTCATAGGTCGCGGGCATAAAGCCGCTGGACCAGTTCGGCTGACCACCGATGGGGCCGCCCCGCTTGTCCAGCATGACAACGTATCCCGGCAGGTTTTCGTTTTCTGATCCCAGGCCGTATACGCACCAGCTTCCGAGTGATGGCCGCCCGATCAATGTCTTGCCGGTGTTCATCGCCACCAAAGCCGAACCGTGCGCATGGCTGTCGGTGTGACACGAGTTGATGACGCAGAGCTTGTCGGCGTGCTCTCGAACATGCGGAAAATAGTCGGACACCAGCAGGCCGCTTTCACCACCGGAACGAAACGGTCTCCAGGCCGGCGTCAGGAATCCCATCTTTCGCCCGCCCGAATTGATGAAGTTCTTGTCGGCCGGAAGTTGCCTGCCGGCGTACTTATCCAGTTCCGGTTTGTAATCGAACGTATCCACCTGTGACGGTGCACCGTTCATCATCAGAAAGATGCAGGACTTCGCCCGTGACGGACGCCTTACCTGTGCGTCTGTTGTGTTCGGCGCCTGCTGCGGCTTGCCGGCCGCAGCAGGCTGTGCACCGAACCCACGGTTTGAGAGCATGCTCGCCAGTGCCACGCCGGAAAATCCGGCGCCCATTTCCCAGACGAACTCACGTCGTGATCGGCCACAAGGATATAACGACTGATGCAACATGATTATTCTCAATCCACGTAAATGAATTCGTTGGAGTTCAGCAGGACATGGACAAGTGACGCCAGAGCCAGTTCTGCAGGGGACTGTTGTGGGGACCGCCGCAGTCTCGGAATGCCGTATCGCTTGTGAAGTTCATCTTCGATCAATTGTCGCTCGTCCGTCGACAGAGCTTTGGAAAAAACTCGTAGTTCAGCAACTCCTCCATTCCAGAACTCGCCGTTAATATTACCTTGCTGACCAATGACCCAGTTGGTCGCCATGTTTCGCTGAGGAAGCGGATTCGTGCGCGAAGATAACTCATGCCCGTTCTGGAATACGGCCGAACCGCCGGCTCCGTTTACAGCTGCGATCGTGAACGGCATGGTGCGTTCATTGATGCGCCCGGCGTCGGCAAAGGCGTCGCTGAAGCGAACTGTGGCCTCGGAGGTCAGTCCGAGGAACAGCGAGTTGACCGAATTGCCGACTCCGCCATTCCAGTTCGACAGCAGAGTTCGATGACCGGGAGTTCCAAGGTCGCTGACAACGGCGATAATCGTGTGCTGCTGCTGCTGCAGAAGCCTGTCCTGGAGATGCAGAAAATGTCCTTTGCCGTCGAACGAAACCGCAGGGTGCCCGTTGAATTCGCTCTCGACGAGACTTGGTTGTCGATTCCTTTCCACCTGAAACGCATCATGATTGTTGCCCGAAAGGTCCTTCCACCGTGAGACATGCCCTGCGGGATCATGTGTGATGCCATGGTCTGCTCTCAGGTGCAGAACAAGTGATTCACTGGCCTGCCGGCTGAGTCTGTCTTGTTTGCCTGCGGCCGCTGTCGACTGCTGTGGATCCGACTGTTCGAAGTGTTGGGCCTGAATTTCAAGGTGTGCCGTCGCCAGACTCAGTTCCTGACCCGTTGGTGTTCTTCCATACACGGCTGAGAACGATTTCTGAATCTGATCCTGGTGATCAGTTGTCTTCAGGAGAATGGTGTGAGCGAGTGTTTCGCTTCGGTCGTGAGCGAACTGGTTGTTCAGCAGGACGAGGGCCTGTGTGGGCACGGTCGTCACATCGCGGCGGCCGCACGACTGTGTGGCATCGGCCAGATTAAACGTTGTCATCATGGGCGGAAGCAGCCCCCGCTTCGAGTAGATATACAGACTACGACGCCTCTGCTCCTCGGGGGAGGACGCCTGCCAGGCCGCTGACTTTCTGGACAGTCCTTCCAATGCGGCAGCATTGATCGTCGGACGGAATCCAGGCCCGCCGATTCGCCGATCCAGTTCTCCGGTCGTTGCCAGCATCGCATCCCGCAGCGATTCGGCGTCCAGACGCCGGCGTTCTGCCCGCCACCACAACCGGTTATCTGCATCCTGTACCTGATACTCACTGAACTGAGGATGCAGTGACGACTGCCGCCAGGTTTCGGACGTCAGAATCAGCTTGTGAATCCGTTTGATGCTCCAGCCGCCGTGAACAAATTCCGCGGCCAGCCAGTCCAGCAGGTCCGGGTGAGTTGGCGGGTCGGCCAGAAAACCGAAGTTGTTCGGCGAACGGACGATGCCTTTTCCGAAATGATGAAGCCAGAGTCGGTTGACCATCACTCTGGCGGTCAGTGGATTGTCCTCACTGGCAATCCATTCAGCCAGCTGCAGTCGACGCTTCGAAGTCTTCGAAGTCTTCGGAGACGGATCAAAGACACGTTCCAGCGCGGGAATCATGGACAGCGATGCTGGCGTCACCGCGTGCAACGGATGCGCTCGCTCTCCGTTTTTCAGAACGTGCAATGGTGGCGGTAATCTGCCGACATCAGTCCAGCCAAGTACGTCCGCAAAACCCAGCTCCTCTGTGTTCGGCCCGCCCAGCAGACCTCGATCGCGAGTATTGACCGGGCCCGCCCAGAACGCAGAACCCATGCGGTAATAATCTTCCTGCGTGATTGGATCGAACTTGTGCGAGTGGCAACGGGCACACTTGACTGTCATTGCCAGAAACGCCGACGACGTTGTGTGAACCAGGTCTTCCAGCCGGTCGTACTGATAATCCAGCGGCTCGTTTGGTTCGTCATTCCACGTTCCTAAACGAAGAAAACCGGTTGCAATGACGGATTCTTCGTTGCGGTCCGGAAGTTCATCGCCGGCAAGCTGTTTGACCACAAAACGGTTATATGGCATGTCTGAATTCAGCGCATTGACGATCCAGTCACGATACTTCCACGCAAATGGCTTTTCCTGATCACGTTCATAACCGCTGGTGTCTGCGTAGCGGACAAGATCCAGCCAGTACCGTGCCCACCGTTCACCGTATTGAGGCGAATCCAGCAACTCATCGATCACTCTGTCCCATACCTGGGGCCACTTGCCATGTTCGAATTCTTCGATCTGAGTTCGTGTTGGTGGCAACCCGGTTAGATCAAAATACAGACGTCGCAGTAGTGTTCGCCTGTCGGCGGTCGGGGCCGGGACCATGCGGCTGCTTTCCAGGCCAGCCCGCACGAATGCGTCAATGGGGTGTTCCGGTTGCGGAAGTGACTTCAACTTTGGGATATCGGGACGTCTGACGGGTTGCAGCGACCACCAGTCTCGTCCGCCTCGCACTTCGTTGGTCCGCTCAAACAGATCCAGCGTCCGTTCTTTCGGCCATATTGCTCCGTCAGTGACCCAGCGTTCGAGTACCGCGATTTCATTTAGTGGCAGATCCTGTGGCAACCCCTTTTTGTCTGGCGGCATCTCACCATTGTGAACTCGCTGCAGCAGAGTGCTTTTGCCAGGCGAATCGAAATCTATGACTGCTCCTGAATCGCCTCCCTTCAATAATCCGTCCCGAGTTGTCAGGAGCAGGTTTCCGGAAGGTTGCTGTCCCTGATGGCATTCAACGCACCGCCTGATCAGCAACGGCGCAATTTCGTCTTCGAAGCCAGGCGCTTCCTCGCTGACTGCGGTGTTCGTCAGAACAGTCTGAGAAATAACTATCGACAGCAACGGGATCACGCGGGAAATCACTGCGAACACTCCAATGATGACAACATCGGGCCTGTTTTATCTAGTCAGCGTATTCTTACGAACTGACTAATACAACAGTGTTAATAGACATCGTATCGCGGATGTTCTTCCGACAGCCTTTTTGTGGAGGCTGATCTTACGCGCAGGGGCTCAAGTTCAGTATGGCTTCGAAGATTCTGATGACAATGGCGTCGTGCGCTCGGGGGCCCGAACAGAATGCTGATGCTGATTCAATCGACAGCATTTGGAAAGTCGTTGATGACACGAGGCAGCCAGTCGATGAGCGCATCAGCGACAATGCGATTTCCTTTCGGGCTGTAGTGATGAAATGCTTCGTCCAGAAACAGGTGTTCGGTTTCCGGAGACGCACCTTTAAACATTGGTCGTACGTCCAAAAACGGGATTTCGTACCTGGCTGTGAATTCCGCAAGCACAGAGGATACGCTTTGGTAGTTAGCGATGGACGGTGCATAGAATAGTTCAGGTTCGGTCGGTGTCAGGACCAGCGTGATGGGGATGCCCTGTTCACGACAGAATTGTGTTAATTCGCGGATGATGACAACACCGGTTGCCAGGACGTCTTCTGAGCTTATTGACGACGACGGAATTATTCTGCCAATTGTTCGAATCAGTGAACTGTGTTTCGACAGCACATTCGATACTTCACCTTGCTGCAGCAGCAAAGCTCCAGGATTCAGTCGTGGCGGTACAGGAATGTTTTCAACACGCAGTGTGCCACCGAGCTCTGTGAATCGAGGCGTGGCATAACCATTTTGAGCGACATCAACGCCCAGACGGTTAAAGTCTTCCACGATGAAGACGCAGACAATGGCATCCGGCTGCAGAGAAAAGCTCAGACGTTTCAGCCAGAGATAGCACTGTCCGACGGAATAGCCGCCTTGTCCCATATTCACCACCTGCAACAGGTCGCCTCCGCGGTCGTCCAGCATCTGCGGGAAGGTATCACGATCGTCAACTCCGTAGCCCATCGTGAACGAATCACCCAGACAGATTGTGCGGAACACTTCTTCAGGTCTGTTGTCAGCATAATTCTCCAGCCCGCGAACACCGTCTTGGTTGATGGTGATGCTGCAGCCCGGCCCGTATAAGTCACTGATCATCGAGTTTGGTTTATGGACCCAGCCAATTTCCTCGTCGTACTGGCAGTGACGTTCTTCGCTGAGTTCAATCACGCGGGCTCCGCCTGTCCAGAGTCCTGCCAGGTCAACACCAAGCCACACGAAGGACGCCAGACCTTCCAGCAGCATCAGTCCAAGTGTTGTGGCCGCGACCGCAAAGACGGCCATTCGCAGTCCGGAACGTCGTGCCGGCTCTTCGTCTTTGGGTTGTTCACGCATGGAGTTGGATTCTGGCAGTACGAACAGGAAATATTCTTGACAGCAAAACGCATCCGTCGGCCGGACAGCATCAGCAATTGGAGTTCAGGATTGCACGAGGCTCAGATATTCCGTCCCGGTGACGTGCCGGTCAAATGAAACATGTGCTCGACATCGAGTGTTTTTGCAAATCGCCGTGGCTCTGGTAGTCTTTCCGGCTTTGATTCCCACCTGTTAAGTCCCCGGCCATGAAAATCCTGCCGCAGTCCGTTGCAATCACATTTGTTCTTCAACTGACAGCTATTGCGCAGATCGAAGTTCCTGAATTTAAACGAATCCTGCTTAGTGAACAATTCTGCAGCGAAGGAGCGACGTTTGCCGACCTTGATGGTGACGGCCATCAGGACATTGTGTCGGGGCCCTTTTGGTATACTGGTCCGGATTTTCGGCAACGTCACGCGTATACCGCGCCTGGACTGTTTGCCATTGCGGGGTACTCGGACCACTTCTTCACCTTCGTTGCAGATTTCAACAACGACAACCGGCCCGACATTCTCGCGATACCTATCCCCGGATCGCCGGCGCACTGGTTTCAGAACCCCGGTGACGGCAGTGGCAAATGGATGAAACACCTGGCGCTTAGTGATGTCAGCAATGAATCGCCGATCTTTGTGGACATCACAGGCGATGGGAAAAAGGAACTCGTCTGCATTCACAAAGGCGCTTACGGATACGCGGTGGTTGATGTGGCAGCACCTGCAGAGCCATGGGAATTTGTGCCGGTCAGCGACAACATGGGCTACGGTCGATTTACTCATGGCATGGGCGTTGGCGATGTGAACGGTGATGGGCGGCCGGATCTGCTGGAGAAAGACGGTTGGTGGCAGCAGACGGCGACCTTTGGTGAGCTGTTTCGCTTTCACGCCTTTCCGTTCGCTCAGTCCGGCGGCTCGCAGATGTTTGCCTACGACTTCGACGGTGATGGCGATAACGATGTTATTTCTGTGCAGAACGCTCACGGCTGGGGGATGAATTGGTTTGAGCAGCGAGGTGCGGACGGCGATATCGGCTTCGTGGCCCGTCAGATTCTTCCCGATAAATTTGATCCGTCGGCAGACCTGAATATTTCGCAGATGCACAGTCTGGCTCTGGCCGATATCGACGGCGACGGCATAAAGGATGTCGTTACCGGAAAGCGATTTTACGCTCATGGGGGCAAAGATCCGGGGGCGCATCAATTGCCTGTGCTGTGCTGGTTTCGTACCGTTCGCGGCGGGCCGGAACTTCATTTCGAACCGTATTTGATCGATGAAATGACCGGCGTGGGAACTCAGTTGACCGTTGGCGACGTCACCGGTAACGGACTTCCTGACATTGTGGTGGGAAACAAACTGGGCACGTCTGTCTTGCTGAACTCCGGGACGGCGGCCGTCAGTAAAAAATCTCTGACTGCCATCCAGAAGCAGATCGGCAGTACTGATTTTGCCGAAGTTGTTCGTTCAGCCGGGCCACTCAGTCCCGAAGACGAGAAGGCCACGTTTCTGCTGCCGCCCGGGTTTTCCGCCGAACTGGTTGTTGCGGAACCGACGATCGCCAAGCCGATGAATATGGCGTTTGATGATCGAGGTCGATTGTGGGTGACGTCGTCTGAAGAGTATCCAGTTCCTGCTCCGGCAGACCGTAATGGCAAGGATAAAATTGTGGTTCTGGAAGACAAAGACGGTGACGGTCATCGCGAAACGATCACAACCTTCGCCGACGGACTGAATATCCCGATTGGGCTGTATCCGTACAAGGATGGGGTGGTCTGTTTCAGCATTCCGAACATCTGGCTTCTGCGCGATACTGATGGTGACGGTCGGGCGGACCAACGGGAAAAGCTGTACGGCCCGGTTGGTTACGAACGCGATACTCACGGAATGTGCAATGGTTTCACGCGAGGATTTGACGGCTGGCTGTATGCCTGTCACGGGTTCAATAACCACACAACGGTGGCCGGCGCCGACGGCCACGAAATTACAATGCAGTCTGGCAATACGTTTCGTATGCGACTGGATGGTTCGCGGGTCGAGCACTTTACCCACGGGCTGGTGAATCCCTTTGGAATGAGCCAGATGCCGTCGGGCGATTTTCTGGTGGCGGACTGTCACACCAAACCGCTGACGTTACTGATTCCTGACGGTTACTACGACAGCTTTGGAAAACCTCATGATGGTCTGGGTTATGTTCCCGACGTCATGGAACACCTGCATGGTTCGACGGCCATTGGCGGTGTCGCACAATACAACTCAAGTGTCTTTCCTGCCGTGTATCATGGCAACACGTTTGGTGGAAATGTCATGACCGGCCGCATTAACAGAAACTCGCTGCAACAGGTCGGTTCCAGCATTCAGGCTCGTGAAGAACCCGATCTGTTGATTGCGGCGGACCCCTGGTTTCGTCCCGTGGATCTGCAGGTGGGCCCTGATGGAGCACTTTACGTGGCAGATTTCTACAATCGGATTATTGGCCATTACGAAGTGAAACTGGATCATCCCGGCCGAGACAGACATCGCGGGCGTGTTTGGAAGATCAGTTATGATTCAACGGGGCAACGTCGCGATGCCGGCGCTGACGTATCGCCGCTGCGGCCGATGCAGGCGCGAACTGCAAGCGAAGTTTTCTCAACGCTTGCCTCTCCGGACCAGACACGGCGGGCTCTGGCGACCGATCGCCTTGTCGACGAGTTTCCTGCGGCGGCAGTGCCATTGGCGACGGATGGGCTTTCACACGCCAGTGAGTTTGTTCGAGCTCATTCCATGTGGATCCTGCAGCGACTGAACAGATTGCCGGATTCGGACCTCGTTGCTGCAGCTGCAGACAAAGCTGAACTGGTACGGATACATGCCCATCGAGTGATGCTGGATCGCGCTGTGCTGTCGGCAACCTTGCAGCAGACATTGTCAGCGGGACTAAAGGATCCTTCGCCGCGCGTGAGGCGAGTGGCTGTACATGTTGCCGCACAGCACCCCAATCCGGAGCTGACCGGACAGTTGAAAAATCTGTTCCACAAGACACCAGGTAACGATGTGCATCTGCGTCATTCGATTCGCATGGCCATTCGTAATCTGCTGCGTGACCCAACGCTGATGAAACAGGTCGTTGCGGACGTGCATCCTGATGACGTAAAACTGATTGCCGGAATCTGCCTCGGGCTGGGCACGCCCGAGGCCGGTGAATTCCTGGTGCAGAATCTTCGGGCCCTCAGTGACACGGAGCCTGCTGTGTTTGCGGAATATGTGAAGTTCGCCGTCCGGTATGTATCCACAGACAACGTCGTTGAAGTTACCAGAATTGCTCGGGAGCGGTTCAAGGGGAATGCTGATTTTCAGTTGACGCTGCTGCAGGCCTGCCGTGAAGGAATCGGTCAGCGAGGTTCACAACTGCCGCCCGTGATAAAGGCATGGGCGACGGATGTGGCAGGCACGTTTCTGGATCTGAAGGGTGGTCGGCTGCCGCCGCAGGGTGCTCGCCGTATTTCATGGACATACCTGCCGCATCCCGAATTACCGGAAAACAATAATACATTTGTCACGTCGTTCACTCGTTCGTCGTCTGATGGCATGAAGAACACGCCGTTGATCAGCAGTTTCCCTCGTGGCGAACGGAGGACGGGGATATATCGTTCAGCAGTGTTTGAAACTGACGGCTCGTTTCATTTTTACATGGCCGGGCATGACGGGGTTCCATCCAAAGATTCCGGACGGAAGAATTTTGTGCGGCTCCGCGATGCGGCTACTCATGAAACGCTGCAGACCTGGTACCCGCCGCGCAATGATACGGCTCAGGAATTTAAGTGGACGCAGGACGCAGCCAAATCGGTTCGTGTGTACGTTGAGATCGTGGACGGCGATACAGAAAACGCATTTGCGTGGCTGGCGGTCGGACGATTCTCAGTTTCCGGTCTGAATCCCCGGACGTCGGCCGGTCAGCAGCGAAAAGGAATCGCTCTGGTTCGTGACTTCCGTCTGACAGGCCTGCGGCCGATCATGGTGGAGCTGCTGCGACGTAGAGAGTCGAATGTCGAGGCTGCCGCTGTAGTTTCTCAGACGCTGGCGGCGATGCAGCCGGACAGTCAGCTGCATGCGCTGGCTGCTGCCGTGGCAACTCAGGGGATGACGCCGCAACAACGATCAGCGGTGTATGATGATCTGATTTCCGGTGCAGACCAGCAAACTCCGGAACTGATGGAAGGTGTCATGAAAGTGGCTACGTCAGCTGAGCAGCTTCGGATTGCTCAGGTGCTGTGTCGTGATGTTGCAGGGGCGACGTTGCTGGTTTCGCTGGCAGAGAAAGGTGCGGCTGCGGCAGAACTGCTGCGACGTCCGGTGATCGCTGACCCGATCACTGCGTTCGGAAATGAAAAACTGAGTTTCCGCGTGAATGACGTTGTTAAAGATCTGCCGGACGCGAATGCGGTTGCGGAGCAGTTGATGAAACTTTCCAGAGCTGAATACCTGCAACAGCCGGGCAATGCCCCTGCCGGGGCAGCGTTGTTCGAAAAAAACTGTTCTGTCTGTCACCAGGTCGCGGGCAAAGGCAGGAAGGTAGGCCCTAACCTGGATGGCATCGGCAAACGCGGACTTGACCGTCTGTTGGAAGACATTCTGGATCCGAACCGCAACGTGGATGTGGCATTTCGATCCACGACCGTTCTGACAACGGCCGGAAAAGTGGTCAGCGGTCTCAGCAAGGGCATCGACGGTGCTCGACTGGTGGTCGTCAATTCAAAGGGCCAGGAAATATCTATCCCTGAGGATGAAATTGAGGAGCAGCTTGTCTCCCGCCGATCGCCCATGCCAGGCAATATTTCCGAGATCGTGAACAAGCAGCAGTTTCGTGATTTGCTGGCCTGGCTGCTGAGTCGCTGACCACAGCGTTCTGCAAGTAGGCAGGACCGAGCGAAACGCTGTTCCGGCGCCGTTATCTCGTTCCCAGGCCGGAGTTTGGGAACAAGAAGAGCTGGACCTGTGTCGTACCCCTTCCTGAAACCGCCGGTCAGCTTTTTGCCAGGAATGCATTCATGTTCTTCTTATATGCTTCCACACCAGGCTGGCCGTAAGGATTGGTTCTGACCAGCCGGCCTTCAACCACAGTCGCCAGCATCAGCATCTGAAACAGTTGCCCGACGGTATGTGCGTTGATCGCTGGCAGGGAAATATCTGCGGTGGGACGGTTGTCGTCTGCGTAGGCTTTGTTCGTGCCGTCGATGGCTGCCTGCAGAATGCGCGGCAGTTTGTAATCGGCGAACTTGTTCAACTGATCAAAGTCATCGTCACGCCCGGGCAGTGTCAATGGCTCAGAAGATGTCTGACCAGGCAGTACGTTTGTGATCAGCTTGTCGCGTCGACCTTCCTGATGTTGCTGTCCCCGACTGTGCAGGTCGCGGGTGTTCACAACCGTCAGCGGAGTTGCGCCGAGTTCGTGTTTGCCGAGGCTTTCAGACAGCAATTGATCGTACCACAAACCAATCGCCTCCAGCTTGCAGCCCCACGTCGACAGGATTCGGGTGGTCATTCCCTGGTCGATTTCGAAAGCATGTGACACGGCTGTGTAGTCAAGAACCGCATTGTTGCCATAGCCGGCGGATCGAAAATGCTCCGTCATATCGGCGGCGCCCTGCAACAGAGATCGAATGTCGATTCCGGCTACCGCCGCAGGCAGAAGCCCGACCGGTGTCAGCACAGAAAAACGGCCACCGATTCCATCGGGAATAGAGAACACGTCTTCGAATTTTGCGTCGTTGGACAGGTCTCTCAGGCGCCCGGTATCACCCGTCACCGGGACGATCAGCTGCTGAACGTCACCACCGAAGCGTCGCTCCAGCAATGCTCGAAAGTTGCGAAAGGCGGTTGCCGTTTCCAGAGTTCCACCGGATTTGCTGATCACGATGACGGCCGTACGTCCGGCGGATTCCGACGAATCTGCTGCAGCTGCCGCGCGAGCATCCAGTAGATCCAGTAGTGCCTTCTGATTGTCGGAATCGACATTCCAGCCTTCGAAGTAAATGCGAGGCACGCCCTGTCGCTGCTCGCGCGACTGCTCGTTGTGAAACGGATTATTAAGCGCTTCGAACATGGCTCGCATACCCATGTACGAACCACCAATGCCCAGGACGACGACGGAATCTGCCGTTTCACGCAGTCGGGCCGCGCAGCGTTCGATGCGGGCGACCAGGCTGTTGTCGCCCTGCTCCTTAAGGTTCAGCAGAAGTTCTTCGGGCCACTGAATAAAGCCGGCGTCCAGCGGATCTTTTTCTTTCGGAACTTTATCGCCGCTTTGCCAGAGGGGAATATCATTAAGCGTCTCGTCGCGAGCCTCTTCGATGGCGCTGCGTAACTCGTCCAGCCGTCCGTTGTTCAGGTAGTCTTTTGCTGCAGATGCGTCGTATTTCAGAAGTGGCGATGTCATGAGTTGTCCATTCGTCGACAGGGGATGACTGCGTTGGCCAATGCACGTGTGTACAGAACTGACCTGATTTCTGAGTTTTAGTAAATTTGCAACAGATCACAATTCACTGTCATGGAACCGTCGTCTGCGCTTCATTTGGCAGCAGCATGCAGATATCTTAGGTACATACTTGAGCACATCATCAGTCGCACGCGCGGCTCATGCTGCACTGGGAGCTATTACCATTCTGCCGGAACGATCAAAAATGAAACAGATGACACGCCGTTCATTGTGTAAAAACACTCTCGGGTCTGTGCTCACCCTCTCTCTGCTGGAGACGCTGTATGCCGCGAATGCGTTCAGCGTCAGTGTCCGGCCGGTGATCAATAAATGGGTCGCCGACCTTGATGCTCTGGGCAGAGACGTAAAAGAGCAGAAACTTGGACAGATTGACTGGCAGCACAAAGTTGAAGAACTCTTTGCAGTTGTGGACTTGCCGGAACTGTTGCGGCTGGTGGATTTCGAAAAGCTGACAAAGGGCGTGAAGATTCCGGACAACGGCGCGAAGAGTATGGGATTCAAGTTTCCGGAGATTGAAGGCATTCCGAAGAAGGTCGTGTTCGGAAAACAGATTTTCGGGGTGAAGAAGGGGCGATCAGTTGTGCCGCATGGACACAACAACATGGCCACAGCCTTTCTGGTACTCGGTGGAGAACTGCACGGTCGGCATTATGATCGCGTGGAAGATGCAGAAGACCACATCATTATTCGGCCCACGATCGATCGAAGTTTTTCCGTTGGCGAATACTCAACTGTGTCCGATTACAAGGACAACGTTCACTGGTTCAAAGCGAACAGCGAAGTTGCCTATATTTTTAACATCCACGTTCTTGACACTCGCCCTGACAGTACCGTGCGCACCGGGCGAGTTTACCTGAACCCGAACGGGGAAAAGCTGAAGGGCGGCCTGGTTCGTGCTCCGCGAATGGGTTACACCGAATCGCACAGGATGTTCGGTTGACACATATCGACGAACTGTCGATCAGTCCAGGTCTGTCCAGAGTCCGGATTCGACCATGCGACTGAACTGTTGATCGACTGCGTTGACGAAGCTGTCCTCGTGCGGATTGTCGTACCAGACGGCTCGGTTGTCGGTGACAGTGCTCCCGGGGGGCTTCGTTTGCCTGTAGGTCGAGTGCTGCCGGTACATGGGGTTGGGATCAAACAGGCCGCTGGAATCTGATGTTGTGGGTGCGGGCCTCCTGTCGGCCTGCAACTGTGGTTGCAGGCCGACAGGGCCGTCCGACGTGTGTTTGTCGCGGGTCGCTCTCGGGCGGTCGATCGTCTGTATTTCCAAACTTGTCAGCACCACGTCAATGCCGGATGTGTCGAGCGCTGCATCGGCAACACTGAAGTCTATTGGAATGCTCCATGGTCCCGGTGCGTTGTTGGCAGCGTTGATGGCTCGTACCCAGAATCGGTAGTTACCTGATGACAGTGCGGCCACGACATCGAAACTATTTGTGGTCAGGTTGTCTTCTCGAATGACCTGTGACGTTGCTGTCGTCAGATTGTCGACCTGCAGCACATAACGCGAAGCCCCTTCGACGGCTGTCCACGTGATTGCGGGTGTTGTATCCGCGATAGTACCGACCGGTCCCAGCAGTACGGAGCGACCACTGGGGTCTGTCGTTGCCACAGTGCTCCATTCGCCAGCCGCGCCCGTGCCGTTGATGGCTCGAACCCACCACTGCCAGGGTCCTGCGGACAACGGTGCTGTCGGTGTCCACGAAGTGCCGACAATGTTGTTTTGCGATATGGCCGTGCTGCCGTTGTGCAGATGAATATCATACAGAATTGCTGTCGGCGTCGCTGCCCATTGAAAGGTCGGCGTCGTGTCGAATGTCGGCGTCACCGGACTCACGACGCTGGTCGGAAGGCTGACCGTCGCCGCGTCCACCATAAAACTCTGAGCTCGACTCCAGCTGCCGGGATCGCTGTTCGTCTTGTACGACTTCACCCAGACGCGATAGTTCCCGTTGGCGAGCGCCGGAGGATCGAAACTGTTGGAGGTTATGCCGCTTGTTCGGTAGACAAGGCCGAGACCGTCGTCGTTAAACAGATAGACTTCGTACGATCCGGCACCGGTGACTGCAGTCCACGTGATTGTCGGGGCACCGGAAGTCGTTGTTCCTTCCGGCGTCAGCACGGTTGGCCAGCCACCGACGTTAAATTCTCCTCGCTGGCTCCACGCACCTCCCTTGCCCGTTGCCGTAGACGGTCGGATCCACCATCGGTACTCGCCCACAGGCAGTGCCGACGATGCGGTGAAGCTGGTTGTTGCGATGCCGGACTGATTGATGACAACGGTACTGCCTCGCTGTAAGTACAGCTGATACGTACTGGCGCCGGTGATCGGTGTCCATGAAAACTGCGGAGTTGTTTCGAACTGCGGACTTATAGGTGCGATCAGCTGCGGGCCGAGATAAAAGTCCTGGCTGCCCGACCATTGTGTGGTCACGCCTCTGGCATCGTAGCCTCGCACCCAGACGCGGTAGAGTCCGAAGTTGAGGTCTGCCGACGGCGTGAAGGACGTTGATGTCACGTTTGTGTCGTGAACGGCCTGGGCCAGATCTGCCGTGATGTTGTTGCCCCAGACTTCGTAGCGTACAGCACCGTTAACAGCAGTCCATGAAATCGTGGGCCGCACAGTCGTCTGGTGAAACGTCATGCTGTTCACTGTGACCGGTGTGTTTACGTGAACCGAAATGGGAGTGCTCCACGGGGACGTCGCTCCGTTGCTCTGCTTGACACGCACCCAGATGTTGTATCGAGCAATTGGCAGTGGCGACGACGGTGTAAATGAGTTCGTGGTCACGGTCTCCTGTACAAAAGATGCCTGACCGGTTGCCGTGTTTGTGTAGGACACTTCGTAGCCTTCGGCACCTGTTACGTCCGTCCAGTTGAGCTGAAACTGCCCGTTATTCGTTACCGTGTTGTGCGCGGTCGTGATGGTGGGAGCCGGAAGTTGAGTATTGACGGCGAAGTCTTCGACTTCACCGTCCGGCAGGGTACCTCGAGGTGAAGGACTGGCGACTGCCTGTGATGTAAAACGGAAACGCAGATACGTTGTGCCCGGTGTTGCAGATGCCGGCACAGAAAAACTGAGACTGTTGCTGCCGGCCACAAGCGCCTGGTTAGACAGGACCAGATCGCCGCCATCGTCGAAGCTGCTGTTCGCATTGGCATCGAACCACACATTCAGAAACCCGCTTCCCGAGGCCGTGACATCGAACGCGGCGAGCGTTCCCTGAACGAAGCCGGATGTCATCGTGACGCCGTTGTCAGTGTCTCCCGTTGCGGCTGCATTTGGCTGACCATCTGATTCCGCATCAACGCTTGCCCCCAGAAACGTTCCCCCGCCAATTACATGTCGAGCACCGTCACTGGCGGTGAGCGTTGGGTATCCGGGATCCGGCGCATCACCGAAATCGTACTGGGTGGTGGGAGCGACTACAGCGGTGGTGGTTTCGAAGTCTACCTTTACGTTTTCAGTACCCACGACAACGCCAGTGACGATGTAGGTAGTGGCGAGTCCTCCTCCACTGACAGTGATGTTGTAGGTACCAGCCGGAACCTGGACGGAATATCCCCCGGCAGTGCCAATGGTTTCTGTAACCACTGCGCCGCTATCGGCGTTGGTCACGGTAACAGTACCGCCACCCCCCGCCTGTTCACCCACGGTGTAGAAACTGTCATCGCTGCCGGACGCATCGCTGGCATCTGTGAAGACGACACCCGTCACAAATGGCTGGCTGGTCTGCGTACCGAAGTTCTGAGTGGCAATGCCGGCGCTGTGAACAGCATTCAGTCCGCCGCCCAGGACGTTGTTGGTGTCTGTAAAGCTGCCGAAGTCCACTCCCACACCGACTTCGAAATACAGACTGTTCATGAAGTTCACGCGATGCCCTGAACTGCCGAACAGGGCATTGTGCATCTGACTGGTCACCAGCGAGCGGTTCAGGGAAAAATATGTCTGGATGGCCAGGTTCTCGCCCGTGCGGGTCCACGGATAACCGGCGTTTGTAACTCGTTGAGAAGCCGTGGTGCTGCCGGGCGCTGGGCTGGTGTGCGCGAAGAAGCCGCGAACGAACATGTCTGCGGTGTGTCCGTCGGCCGCTGTATCAAGCTGGTTGTTAGGCGCCAGCGGCTGTTTGGCGTCGGTTGATATGGTCCCTGGCGCCAATCCCTGATTCAGGTCGATACCCTGGCTGGCGGATTCAGCGGCCGGATCGGCTCGAGCACGATTGACCAACTCCAGCATCAACTGCTCTTCGGGAGTGAAGGTACTGGCGGCCAGCAGGCACCTGCATTCAAGTTGTTCAACCCGTATCTGAGTTGCAGTGCGAATTCGACGTCGCTGGTTTCTGTCAGTTTGCGAAAAACTAGTCCACCGCCAGATTTTCTTACAGCGATTCAAGCTCGTCATGGTTTTCCTTCGGCTTGTCGACTTGTTGTTTAGTGCTGATGTTGATTTCAGATTGTATGGCTCCGCGTTCCCAAATGTTCCATCCCGATTTTCGAGCCGCTTGCTGCCACACAGGAGATGCGATCAGTTCTTTCGCATCTCGCGTGCTGCGGACGACAAAAACGCGGACATCATCAGGGATGTTCTGCGGGGCAGGACTGTCTGACAGGAAACAATTGTCATAAGCCGCCTTGCGTTCAGGGAACAGCGGCGTGTTAAAATGATGTCCCAGCCACGGACGAGCGTCGGCATAGCTGGGCAACAGGTAATTCAGTTCCAGGGGCTCCAGCAGGACAGGACCGCGTCGCCCGTGCAGCGAACTCAGCAGTGTTCGTTCATCGGCGTCCAGGTGAAAACCATCCACTTGAGTCAGCTGCCGGTTTGTATGGACCGCAGAGAAAACGAAGTCGTCGGCGAAAACGGTCATCATTAACAGAACTGTGATGTATCGCGGGCTTCGGTCGCGGATGTGATTCCACCACCCCATGATGACCGGCAGGCCTAACAGAAATAATGGCATCCACACGTAGCCTCGTGTGAAATGCAGCGGCTGGACGGGCTTGAAAATTCGGTCATGAAACGCCAGTCCGGCCGCAATCACGAGAGCACACAGCAGAAATCGTTCTGTGCGATCGAATGGCCCGGCAGAGCATGAGGCGATTTTCTTGCTGAATTCCGGAATGATCGCGACAGGACTGTCGGGGCAGACATTTTCGAGCGAGGATTTCGACAGTTTGCGAACGATCAGCACTCCACAGGGGATCAATACGGGAACGTAGGCCAGAAACGCCGTAGTTAACGAAAGGCTCCAGTCGAGTTCCCAGACATGCTGTAGTCTGGCGTGCTGGGGGAATGCGGATAACCAGACTTTGTAGTACAGCAGGAATGTTAACAGCAGCGCGGCGGAAATGGACAGTTGGTTTCGCGCGTTTCCTGTCCGCAGCGTGAGTAGCTGGATTCCTCGCCACAGGTTGATCGTCAGCAGCAGTTCCAGGCCGGACCATGGGTGAGTCGTTGCCAGCAGCAGCAGACAACCATTGGCCACACGATTCTGTGCTTTGATTTCTGCAATCCAGCAACAGGCCACCAATGTGTGGTAAATCGCTTCCGTGGGAAACAGTGCGTTCCGGCCCCAGTTGAGAAACCACATTCCGTTGCCAGGATCGAATTGCAGCACCGATTCCAGCCACGGTGTCGACTGCAGGCCCGAGACTGCTGTGCCGGCAATGCACAGCAATCCGCCTCCCCACATGGCCAGAAAAAATGCTGCATTGTTGTCGGGGCTTCCCCGTATGCCACGAAGGGTGGATGCCTCGCCATCGAATCCGGGGGCGTCGAACATGCGATGCTGTACAAGTGACCATGTGGCCCATGCAAATGCGAGAGAAGCGCAGAACGTCAGCGACAGAATCATCTCGCCAGGATCGAATCCGCACGTGGCTGTCGAAAAACCCAGAATCCATGGCAGCCAGTGAGCATAAATGACCGGTGCTTCAGGAGCAGGATCGTACGGATTCGGATACATGATGCCGTTCCCTCGTTCCAGTGCGGCACGTCCATTCGCGACGTAGTACGGCAATTCGTAGTGAAAGAAGCCCGTTGCCGTCTGCGGGTTCGACACGACGTGTGCGATTGGTACGGCCCAGAAGGGAAGCAGCGAGAGTACGATCAGCCCGAGCACACGTGGCGCGTTGAACGGGGCGTCGCTGCAGAAGGAGTCATCAGTCTGGCTGTGCTTCCCTGTCTCTGGCGGGGGCGTCCGGACGGCCGTGAACTGTGGCCTGGGAAGAATGCTGGTCGGCGTCACGTTTCACTCCGGGCGAGTGGTTCTCTTATTGTCAGTGTTTCCGCGGAATCGACAGCATTCTGTTGCTGCGACGAACATATTTCGCCTCCGAGCCCCCCACTCGCTGACCTGTATCGGGGTCGGCCGTCCGCTTTACTGAACCGCCGGCAGCATTCGAACCTGTCCTGGTTTGTGAGCGACCCTGCGCGAACTTGTCGTTGACAGGTTGTTACTGCGGGCAGTTGCAAGACCGACTCCGGTCGAGGGAGTGTCGCCGGTTAACAGTTCCAGCAACCATGGACTCGGTCTGGGAATAACCACGACCTGTTTGCCTCTCGACGAATTCGGAGAATCGATGATCACTGTGATTTCGGTTGGTCCACTGATTGTATGTGTTGATGCAGTTCGTATGGGTGACGACGCGAACGGATCCGGTAGTTCCTCCGGAATCTGCTGTGCGACGGCCGATTCCATTGGATTGGCTCGTGCCTGATTGCCGACTGAATCGCTTTCGGCAATGAGCGATTCGAACGGGTTTTCTTCCGATTCATCCAATGGAGTGCCCGGCAACGGGGGAGCAGCAGATTTCAAGGGGGTGTCATTGAAGCTTGCCGGACTCTTTCTGAGCAGGGAATTCAGGCTCAATTGCGTCATTACTTTTCGGATAGCGCCTATGCCCGTGTACAGTCCCTGCTTTGCTTTTCGGTCGGCAGCGCTGCAGACGCCAATGACCTCGCCCCTGGCGCTGAACAGTCCGCCACCGGATCGTCCCTGTGTCGGGTCGGTCGTACACAGAATGTTTTCAGGGCCTTCGTAGCGGTTGATCTCAACGACTGTCATATTCAGTCGAGTCGGCAGATCGCCGTTACTGCACCCGATGCTGAATACTGTTTGCGATTTCTTCGCTGTTGTTGTTTCTGCCAGTGGCGCGACGGGCAGTGCTGACACGTTTTGAATTTGCAGAAAAGCAATATCGGAATCGTGGTCGCCACCGAGCACCGTGGCCGGATATTTCAGGACTTTGCCATCCTCAAAAACGTCCACAATGATGGCAGCATTCGCTCCGACTTCCCGGAACAGATGAGCACACGTCAGGATCGTTGACTGTCCGCGAGTGCTGTGAATCACTGTTCCTGTCCCGAAATCGTGCATGTTTCCGTCAATCGTGCGCACACGCACGCTGGCGCTCATGGGCAATGCAGCGTCCGCGGCAATGTCTGCAGCAACCTTGACGGTTTCGGTGTCCGGACTTTGAGCTCGAAAGTTCGGGTGCTTCAGGCTGTCTTTTGCGGCTGGACCGCCCGCTCCCAAACCGCGACGGACGCGATCAACGAGGCCCCCGAAGCCGGATCGAGGGGCGTCGGCCGCCGTTGTCGTGTTCTGGTCAATGTGGTCGACAAGCTGTGGTTCACCGGATCGTGGTGCGGCAGAATCGCTGTGGCGCTTTCGGGAAGCGCTTAGCTCATGCGATGCATCCTGCATCGCCTGTCGAAGTTTGCTTTCCGCTGTGATCCCCAGAAAACGTCGCTTTTCCTCACCTTCGACCAGCAGGACGAACGCCGGAATACGATCAACGTTGTACTGACGAGCAAGGTCCGGTCGTTCTGTGATGTCGATTTTACGAATGGGAAACTTGTTCCTTTCCATCCGCTGCAGCACGGGGACCATCTGCTGGCAGGGCTGACAGTAGCCCGCGGTAAAGTCGAGCAGAACGATGTCCTGCGGTGGCTGACCATTTGGAGTGGCAGCCATCATCAGCAGTGCAATCAGTTTCATATTGGCTTCCCTGCCAGTGAATTCTGGAATGCGGACTCTAAAAGGAATCAGGAGCTGATCAGTACAGCACGCTGCGGGGTGTTTCGCCAAACGTGCCTGACCCCATTCAACTTCCTTTTGAAAATGCAGGTGAACGGCAAATCCATTTGCCAGTCCGTCCTCGATGAGTCCGACTTTTGTAAGTGTTACCAGACATCTGTTGTAATTGCTGCAACGACGTACCGTGCGTTCAGTATGCAGAATTCATCGTATTCGGAGATCTGTTTGCCGCAAAAAACCTGTAAAGCACGACACAAGGCGTCTTTCCACTTTGCCACCATGATCCAGTGCTGTTCGTTTTCGCAGGTTCCTGAGTTCTCCGCAGCACAGTCTCTTTTCTTCCACGTGGCTGGATATGCAACCTGTGTGCCAAAGCCGGCATCAGCGATGTTTCAAAGCCGCGTCCATCTCTCGTTTGTGATCCTGCTTCTTCAGGTGCTCACGTTTGTCGTGCAGCTTGCGGCCTTTGCACAGCCCCAGTTTCACTTTGACGAACCCGCGCGCAATAAATACCGAAAGCGGTATCAGCGTCAGTCCCTGTTGCTCGCCGCTTTCTGCAAACTTTCGAATTTCACGACGATGCAGCAGCAGCTTTCGTTTTCGTCGACGTTCGTGATTGAACACTGTTGCCTGCGGGTATTCTGCCACATCCGCGTTGATCAGCCAGACTTCATTGCCGTCAACGCGAGCATGGGCGTCTTCAATCGAGATTTTCGTGTCTCGAATACTCTTGACTTCGCTGCCGTACAACTGAATTCCACAGTCGACCTCGTCCAGCACATCGTATTCGTGTCTGGCCTTACGATTTTGACAGATCACGCGCGAATTCGGATCGACCGTGTTTTTCGGTTTTTTTTTCTGGCGAGCCATGTGAAGAACTGTTGTCCATCATTGGGTGAGGGTATCTACGTATTCCAGATCGCAGTTGGAATTCGAAAGTCAGCCATTCATGTTCGTTCAAATGACGATTGTCGGGCCAGTGGACTATGATGGCATCACCGTGTAGCAGATACAATTAGTCAGGCATTCTGTTTGTTAAATGTCAGGTCGCCGACACAGGTGTGCCGTACGACATACTGTGGATACGCGGCACCTGAACGAACGTGCGCGTGACACAGCAGGACAAAATCAGTTCGAATTCAGGAGTCCCCCGCGTCAACTCAGGTTCGGTTTTCAAAATTGTTTTCCGGGAATCGGTCAAAAGCTGTGACCAGGCAAGTTGACGACTGGGGTATCGCAAGCGAATAATCATGAGCAATGTGTTCGGGTCAAAGTCAGGCAGGTCGATGGTTTGCCCATGGTTGCCTCGGGTCTGAACCTCGTGCGGAAGCATTAAAGGAGTAATCTTAACGCCACCAATGGTCTTGTGGGGATGCGGCGCCGAGTCTCGGTTCCGGCACCAAAGATCAGACACACGTAAGAATGACTACGTAACGATTGCACACTTTTGCGAATCAAGCGACGGCACGCATGCTGCTGCGACCGTCTTCAATCGCACTCTGGCTGATTCCGGGAATGGAAGCATTCTGTGGAATCGCGAATTTCCGGGGCCGGACGATTGATTTTTCTGATTCGCCGGTATGCTGAGAGACTACAGGGTTGCAGCTGCATCGCAGGATGCATTCACTAATCAGTTTTTGACGTTTTGGGCAGTGGCTTATCAGGAACTTTATCGCCGGTTTTAGACGAACCGGTGGTGTGGATTGGTTCGAGAGGTCGCGTCCAGGTTACTCCGGGCGGCTCAGACGTAAAATGCGTGTGTCTCACATGGAGGCACGGACACTCGTGTTTATATATACGGAGCAAAGCTCCGCTTCTGCTGTTCGACTCGTTTATTCGGTTCGGGCAAAGAAGTAATCAGAAAGAAGGGGATTCGCGTGCATCGTCTCGATTCAGGACTGAGAGCGATCATTGAGAAAGCCAGGGAACGCGGCTTCGTCACAGTACAACAGGCTCACGCATGGTTGCCGGACGAAGGTGGTGACCCGGCCATGGTAGACAACCTGATCAAGGCTATTGATCAGAATGGATTTGACTTCATTGAGGATCCGGAGATTCCGCTGGAGCCGGAACCGATTGAAGAGGAAGTTCGGGAAGAGCAGGCGGAAAAAGCCGCTCGCGCGCTGTTGGGGCCGGAAACATCTGCTCTGTCTTCGCGTGATCCGATTCGTATGTATCTGAGTCAAATGGGCAACATCCCACTGCTCAGCCGTGACCGCGAAATCTTCCTGGCGAAACAGATTGAGGTGATGCGGAAGCGGATGCGACGTCACGTGATCGAATCCGATTTCGCTTTGCGAATTGCTGTCGACATTATTGAAAAGGTCAATCGTCAGGAACTGCCGTTTGAGCGAACTCTGCGCACATCTGAAACAGAAGACGTGCGGAAGGAACAGATCGAAGGCCGAATGGAAGCGAATCTCGCATCACTGCGTGTCCTGATGGTCGAGAACGAAGAAGATTTCATGGCGTGGCGAGCCAGTGAAGTCGGCTCAGAGGAACAGGCGTTTCTGGACACGCGGATTCGCGAGCGACGCGTTAAGATGTGTACGTTATGTGAGGAACTGAGCGTGCGGACTCATCGTCTGCAACCGGTTATGAAGCGGATGCTGCAGATCGGTGAACGCATCGAACAGCTGCAGGACGAGATTGCCTGCCTGAAGGGGCTGAAGTCCGCGGAGTCAGAACGCGATTCGCTGGAACGCGAACTCGAAGAGTATATCGAGATGGTTCTGGAAACTCCGGAACAGTTTCTTGAACGCTGCCGCGGTATCAATAGTCGTATGGAGGGCTGGACTGATGCCAAGCAGAAACTTTCCGGCGGTAACCTGCGTCTGGTGGTTTCGATCGCCAAGAAGTACCGCAACCGAGGTCTCAGCTTTCTGGATCTGATTCAGGAAGGCAACGCCGGTCTGATGCGAGGCGTTGAAAAGTACGAATATCGTCGAGGTTACAAGTTCTCAACGTATGCCACATGGTGGATTCGACAGGCCATTACCCGTGCCGTCGCAGACCATGCTCGAACCATTCGTATTCCTGTTCACATGTTTCAGAATATCTCGATGCTGAAAGCCAAGGCTGAAGAAATTCGGCAGGCTACCGGTCGTGAGCCCAGCAATGAAGAGCTGGCAGAGGCGGTCGGCATGAGTATTGAGGAAACAGAACGGATTATGAAGACATGGAAGCATCCAATCAGCCTGGATACTCCCGTTGGTGAAAGTGAAGACAGCAGCTTTGGTGAGTTTCTGGAAGATTCGCACGAACAGAGCCCGGCTGAGTCCGCCGCCAAGCAGATGCTGCGTGACAAGATTGATCATGTGCTGAAAAGTCTGACGTATCGCGAACGTGAAATTGTCAAGCTGCGTTATGGTCTGGGCGACGGTTACAGCTATACGCTGGAAGAAACCGGCCGCATTTTCAAAGTGACACGGGAACGCATTCGGCAGATCGAAAGTAAAGCGCTGAAGAAGCTGCAGCATCACACGCGAGCCATCCATCTGAAAGGTTTCGTGGACCATGTTGCCGACGACGAAGAAGAAGCGGAAACTTCGGGGGACGGATCGCCACCGGCGGCCGCGTCCTCCTCAGATGCACTGGGCGTTGCCTGACGGCGGCGCGGAAGTTGAGCAGTAACAATGAAGCCCCGGTCTTGCAGGAAGATCGGGGCTTTTTGCGTCTGAACGACGGTACTGTAGCGATCGCCGGGACACAATTCCTTCAGGCTTCAACTTTAGCGGCGTCCTTCGTCGACGAATTCGAAACTTCCGCCTATCATCTCTGATCTTATAAACGCAGCTGTTTGCAGCGGATCGTCTCGATCGCTGCGATAAGAGTCTTCTGTTTAGACTTCTTACCGTATTCTCGCATCGGCTCGCAGGCCGTCCCGCATCACGCGATGGAAGAAAGAGATCTTAAGATGGGTTTGTTCGAAGGTAAAAAAGGGCTGGTGCTGGGGATCGCTAACGACCGTTCCATTGCATGGGCGATCACGGAACAACTGCATCAACAGGGCGCTGAAATTGGGTTCACTCACCTGCCCGATGCAGGCGACCGGCCGAAGAACGAACGCAAAGTCGGCAAGCTGGTGAACCCGATCGGTGCCAAATTTCTAATGCCATGTAACGTCTGTGAAGATTCTGACCTTGAGGCGGTCATGGAAAAGGCAGCTGCAGAATTCGGAAAAATTGATTTTCTACTGCACAGTATTGCCTTCGCACCACCGGCCGATCTGACCGGGCCAACATGGGCGTCCAGTCGTGAGGGATTTCGACTGGCCATGGAAATCAGCGCCTACAGTCTGCTGGCCGTTTGCGGCGCGGCAAAGAAGAAAGATCTGTTCAGCGAAAACTCGAGCGTGTTGACGCTGTCCTACTTTGGCGGAGAGGAAGTGATTCCTGGTTACAACCTGATGGGAATCTGTAAGGCCGCATTGGAGTGCGGTGTTCGATATCTCGCCAGTGAGCTCGGCCCGGACGGGACCCGCGTTAATGCCATCAGTGCTGGTCCGGTAAAGACAGTCAGCGCACAGGGTGTGGGCGACTTCGACCAGATGCTGGAACTGTACAAAGGCATGGCACCGATGCGTCGCAACATCACGGCGGAAGAAGTCGGCAAAACCGGAAGTTTTCTGCTCAGCGACCAGGCCAGCGGTATCAGTGCAGAGGTTGTTCACGTCGACTGCGGCTTCAGCAAAATGGGTGCTCCCCCTGCCGACTTTGGCCAAGCCGCAGACGCCTGATTCTATATTGTCATGGAACAGGCCAGAAACAATACATTGCCGATTAAAGTGGCCA
>Ga0315316_10000473_pt1 | contig 26690 bp, 21 predicted proteins | sample M160m3416metaG_FD_203702 | JGI IMG/M metagenome (GOLD analysis project Ga0315316, IMG submission 203702) | Ammonia-oxidizing marine archaeal communities from Monterey Bay, California, United States - M1 60m 3416 | ecosystem: Environmental > Aquatic > Marine > Intertidal zone | place: USA... | reverse complement strand
AGGCGGAAGGCCCGATGCCGGGGGTCGTCCATCAGGATGAAATCGCTGACCTCTTGGGGGTCCCAATCGCGCTGGTCGATGCGCATCTTCGTCGAGATGGCTTGCCGCGCGTCGTCCTCTTTGGATTGCAAGCGCAATCGCCGGCTGTTCACGAAGATGTCGGCGTTCTTCGAGATCGTGAGGATGTCCGCGTGACGAGTGATCGCATGGAAGGGCTCGATGTCGTCCCGTTCGTACCAGAAGATGGGCGCCTCCTTGCGGAGTAGATCCCATTCCGCGAAGGGGTAGCCGCGCTCGAGGTAGAGCTCGGGGGTGTGGATGTCTAGGTTGTCGAGGGTGAGTTCAGCCATTAACTCATTTTATCCCGTGAGCATGCGGCGGACCAGTGGATTGCTAGCGTCGACGCCGAAAGGGGAGGGCGGATGGAGAAGATTTCCGCGGTCGATGCGCATCACCATCTGTGGGATCTCACGGCGAACCGCTACCCGTGGCTTTCGCCCGAGCGGGGTCCGGACCCCTTCCCGGAGTTCGAGCGGCTCTGTCGCGACTACGGCGTGGCCGATTTTCGAGCGGATGCGGCCCAGCAGGCCATCGTGAAGTCTGTGCATGTGCAGGCCGAGCACGATGAGGCAGACCCCGTGCGGGAGACCGCCTGGCTGCAGGCCGTGGCCGAAAGGCCCGAATCCGAAGGCTTCCCGCACGCGATCGTGGCCTGGGCCGACCTGTCCCAGCCGGGCGTCGAGGCGGTCCTGGAGGCCCATTGTGCCCATCGCAACGTGCGCGGGATCCGTCAGATGCTGAACTACACGCCCGGCGAGGCCTCGGCGGAGGGAGACGTCCTCGGCAAGCACGGCAACCTGCTCGAGAATCAGACGTTCCATCGTAATTTTGCGTTGTTGCGCAAATACGGTCTCTCCTTCGATCTGCAGATCTTCCCCTGGCAGACGGAGGAGGGGGCGCGACTCGTCTCGGCGCATCCGGACACGTTCTTCGTGCTGAATCACACGATCATGCCCTTCGACCGCTCGGACCCGGGCCTCGCGCTGTGGCGCGCGGCGCTCGAGGCGTACGCCGAGCGACCCAACGTCGCGATCAAAGTGTCGGGGCTGGGGATGGCGCCCGGAGGATGGGACGACGCTTGCCACCGAAGGCTCGTCCACGAGACCCTCGAGGTCTTCGGGCCCGACCGCTGCCTATTTGCCAGCAATTTTCCGGTCGACAAGCTGATGTCCAGCTACGACCTGATCTGGGATCTCTTTCGCGAGGTCATCTCCGAATACTCGCTCGAGGAGCAGACCGCCATGCTGCGCGGCAACGCCGAGCGGGTCTATCGAATCTGAGTGGCGCGTTCGGCTCTTGGGGCTTCGCGCGCCGAGCGGCTCAGGCCTCGGGGGCGGCCTGAGCGCCACGGACGAGCTTGCCCGGCGTTGCGCCGGTGGGCTCACCGTGCTCGAGCACGACCTCGCCGGAGACGATCGTATATCGATAGCCCTCGGCTTTCTGGACCAGGCGCTTTCCGCCGGCGGGGAGGTCGTAACGCATCTCGGGTCGCGAGAGCGCCAGGCCGTCGAAGTCGATCACATTGATGTCCGCCTTCATGCCGGGGGCGAGAATGCCGCGGTCCAGGAAGCCAATCAGCTGGGCGGTGTCTGCCGCCTGGCGTTTCACGATGTACTCGACGGGCAAAGTCTCGCCCCGTTTCCGGTCGCGGGCCCAATGCGTCAGCAGATAAGTGGAGAAACTGGCATCGGAGATGAAGCTCACATGGGCGCCGCCGTCGCCGAGTCCCGGCACCGTGTGGGGGTGCTGGAGCATCTCGAGGCAATGATCCGAGTTGCCGTAGACGTAATTGAGCGCGGGCATGAAGATCTGCCCTCGGCCCTCGTCCTCAAGCAGGACTTCCAGGGCGTATTCCACGACGCCGCGCCCTGCGGCCTCGGCCAGCGCCGCGAGGGACTCCTCCGGACCCGGCTCGTAGTTCGGCGGGTCGTCCAGCCGGAAAAGCTTCTGGGGGTCCATGCTCATGCCGCCCTCGATGAGGCGAGCACGGAGCTCGGGCGAGGAGAGGGCCGCGACCCGTTCGGCGAGCGGACGCCCATGGATCTCCTGGAAGACCGGGTTCTGGACGAAGGGGTTGAAGGTCGCCTCGAGGCTCATCACGACGCCGACGGCCCGCGGCGCGACCTGCGCGTGGAGCGGGACGCCGTCGGCCTGGGCCTCGGAGACCAGTTCGAGCATGCGTCGCCAATCCTCGGGGCGCTCGTTCAGCTGGGACACACTCACTGACAGGGGCCGGCCCGTCCGTTCGGCCATCTGGCGTACCATGGCGAACTCGGGCTCGAGGTCCGGGAAGTCGCCGACGATCTCGAAGACCCCGGCGCCCGCTTCCTTCAAGCCTTCTGCGATTCCCCAGAGTTCGTCGGAGGTCGCCGTGTAGCTTGGCGTGTGCTCGCCCTCGACGGTCTTGTGGTTCACCGTGCGTGACGTCGTGAAGCCGACCGCGCCCGCTTCGATCGCTTCCCGAGTCAGGCGCGCCATCTCGCTGATCTCCGCTTGCGTGGGACGCTCGTTGTGGTCGGCGCCCCGGTCGCCCATGACGTAACCGCGCAGCGCGCCATGTGGGACCTGAGCCGCGAAGTCGAGGGAATGGGGCCTTCGTTCGATCGCGTCGAGGTATTCGGGGAAGCTCTCCCATTCCCAGGTCAACCCTTCGGCGAGGGCGGTTCCCGGGATGTCCTCCACGCCTTCCATGAGCCCGATCAGCCAGTCGTGCCGGTCCGGGCGAGCGGGCGCAAAGCCCACGCCGCAGTTGCCCATGACCACGGTGGTGACGCCGTGATAGATCGAGGGCTCCATCAGCGCGTCCCAGCTCACCTGGCCGTCGTAATGGGTGTGAACGTCGACGAAGCCCGGCGTGACGAGGAGGCCGGTCGCGTCGATCTCGCGTGTGCCGGGTCCGACCTCGCCGCCGACGGCGGTGATCAGACCCTGGTCCAGGGCGAGGTCGCCCTGGCGAGGCGGCGCGCCGGTTCCGTCTACGAGGGTTCCTCCGCGAATCACGAGATCGTGCATGTCGATTGCTCCTAGCGTGCGCTCGAGGCCGATGTTTGGGGCGCTCGGCGGCTTTGGAAAGGGTACCCGTCGGGCGAGCCGAGGAAAGCGGGACAAACGAAGATTTGGGCTCAAGGAGTTGGGAGCCAGGCCGATAGAGAGGGGGACCGGAAAGAGGCGTCCGGTCGCCGCATCTGGAACGGGCCGGCTTGCACATCGTGCTGACCGGCCCTTTTCCTTTTTTGTGGCTTCCCCCCGGCGGTTTTCGGCTTCCCCCCGGCGGTTTTTGGCTTCCCCCCGGCGGTTTTTGGCTTCCCCCCGGCGGCTCTGATGCCCTTGGGGTGTCCCCGCGAGGGCTGATCCTCAGCCCGCTCGATCCGAGAGCGGGAAGAGCGCGTCGATCGCTTGCTCCACCTCCCGCGGCACGGCCAACCCGACGGCGCGTACGTTTTCCTCGAGTTGCTCGAGGCGGGTCGCGCCCACGATGACGCTGGCGACCTCGGGCTTTCGGAGGCACCAGGCGAGCGCGAGTTGGGACATCTCGACGTCGAGCTGCTCGGCGAGCGGTCGCAGTCGATCGATTCGGGCCAGTACGTCGGCGTCGAGCGCGCTTCCCATCCAGCGGTTCCGCTTCGGGTCGTTCGCGCGGCTCTGTTTGGGGATGCGACCGCCGCCGTATTTGCCCGTGAGGGCGCCTTGCGCCAGGGGGCTGAACACGATTTGGCTGAGCCCCTGCTCGGCGCTGTCCGAGAGGATCTGTCGCTCGATGTCTCGCACGAGGATCGAGTACTCGGGTTGGCTTGAGATCGGTCGGGGCAGATTCAGATCGTCCGCGAGGTGACAGGCGTCTTGGATCTGCGCGGCGGTCCAATGCGAGACGCCCCAATAGAGCAGCTTGCCCTGTTGGATCAATTCACCGTAGGCCCCGATGGTTTCCTCGAGCGGGGTATCGGGATCGAAGCGGTGGCATTGGTGCAGGTCGAGGTAGTCCGTCCCGAGTCGGCGCAAAGATCCGTCGACGCTCTCGAGGATGTGTTTGCGAGAGAGGCCTCGACCCTCGGGACGGGAGGACATCGCGAAGAAACACTTGGTGGCCAGGACGAGTGCCTCTCGCGGCAGCTCCTGGATCGCCTTGCCGAGGGCCCGCTCTCCGTCGCCGTCCTGGTAGACGTCCGCCGTGTCGAAGAGGTTGATGCCGAGGTCAAAGGCGCACTGAACCAGGCGTGTCGTCTCGGGGACGTCGACGCGTGTGCCCAGGGTGAGCCACGAGCCCAGCGCGACTTCGCTCACCTGGAGGCGACTGCGACCCAGAGCGCGTTTTCGCATGTCGGCGAATCTAGCAACCGAATTGGGGGTTGCCCCGGCGTCGGTGAGCTCCAGGCAGGGTTTGCCGGGGAGCGCGTTAGACTCTCGCCGCCGTGCTTCACCTGGCCACGACGACCCCGACCGGATGGCTCCCCCGAGCCCTCGCCCAGCTGGACGAGGTCTTGCTCGATCATGCCCATTGTGAAAAGAAGGCGGCGGGGGCGGCGATCAAGCTCCTCTTTGCCTACCCGCACCACCGATTCCTTCAGGAGCCTCTGGCCGAGGTGGCGCGCGAGGAGTTGGCCCACTTTCAGCAAATACTGAGCGTGCTCGACGCGCGCGGGATTCGTTACCAGACGATCCGCCCGAGCCCCTATGGCATGGCCCTACATGCGCTGGTGCGCCGGAACGAGCCGGACCGGCTCCTCGATCTGCTCTTGATCTCGGCGCTCATCGAGGCGCGGAGCTGCGAGCGGTTCGAGCTTCTGGCCGAAGGCGTCGAGGACGCCGCATTGGCATCGCTGTACCGCGGTCTGCGGGCGAGCGAGGCGCGTCATCACGGCCACTTCGTGGCCCTGGCCGAGCGGCTGGTCGACCGCGAGGCCGTGATGTCCCGCCTGGCGTGGCTTGCAGAAGCGGAGGGTGAGATCGTCGAGCGACCGTGCGATTGGGTGCGGCTTCATGCCGGGTGATCCGGTGGCGCCCGAGACGGGCCGCCAGCAGAGCGCGCCGCTCTGGGTCGAAACGCCCGAGGGTCGGGTCGCCTGGCACGAAGCAGGCGAGGGAGAAGCCGCGCCGCTCGTGCTCTTGCACGGCTTCACCGGTCATCGAGATGATTTCATTGGTGTCTTGCCGGCGCTCGCGAAGGTCCGGCGCAGCTTTGCACCGGACCTTCGCGGTCACGGCGATTCTGATTCAAGGGCAGGCACTTTGGGCTGGTCCTTCGATCAATTGGTGAATGATCTGAGCGCTTATCTCGAAGCCCTGTCGCTCGATCGGGTTCATCTGCTCGGGCACTCCGTGGGCGGCTTCGTCGCGCTCCGGTTGGCATTGGCACAGCCCGAGCGCGTGCGTTCTCTCGTCCTGGTCTGCAGCGCGCCGGAGACGCCCGGCTTGATGGACCCGGGTGGCTGGCGGGCGGGCACTGGGATCTCGGCGGAGCGCGGCATGGAGGGCTTGCAGCCGCTCGTCGAGAGGTCCATCCGCGCGGACTCTTTTGAGGGGCTGGAAGCCTGGGCGGATGCAGAGCGTTATTTCTCACACCACCGGCGCCGCTATCGAGCGATGACGGCGGAGAGTTATCGCGGGATCGGGACCGCGTTCTTCGAATCCGACTCTCTGGTCGCACGTCTGCCCGAGGTCGCGATGCCCGCTCTCGTTCTGGTCGGAGAGCGGGATCGGGAGTGGTTGCCTGGAGCAGACCTTTTCGAGCAGAATCTGCCCGAGGTGAGGCGGCTCACGATTCCCGGCGCCGAGCACCACCCGCACCAGGAGAACCGGCAGGCGTTTCTGGCGGCAGTCCAAGATCATCTCGCTCGGGTCGATGGCGCGAGCGCGGCGAATGAGATTCAGACACATACCAGGAGGACCCGATGAGCGGAGCGACAGAGGACATCCAGATCACGACGGCCAGCGGCGATACGATGGGCGCCTATCTGGCGACCCCCGAAGGCGACGGGCCCTTCCCGGCGGTGATCGTCTGGATGGAGATCTTCGGCGTCAACGATCATATTCGCGACGTAACGCGGCGTGTCGCAGCGGAGGGCTACGTTGCCGTCGCGCCGGATTTCTTCCACCGCACGGGGCCGGGCTTGAACCTGGGCTACGACGAGGCGGGCTTCGAAGAGGGCTTCAAGCATTTGGGCTCGTTGCAGGCGGATCAGATGATCGAGGACGCCCGCGCGGCGCTGTCCTACGTCCGCTCTCGCCCAGACGTGCTCTCTGACAAGGTCGGGACGATGGGCTTTTGTATTGGCGGGCACATGACCTATCTGACCGCCTGCGAGACGGATGTCGCGGCGGCGGCCTCGTATTATGGCGGCGGGATCGCTGCGGCCCAGGGGCCGGGTGGGGCGCCCGGCACGCTCACGCGCAGCGCCGGGATCAGCGGCCGAGTGCATTGTTATTTCGGCGGCGAGGACTCGATGATTCCCGAAGATCAGGTTGCGGCGGTGCGCGCGGCGTTGGCGGAGGTGGATGGTCGGAACGAGGTCCACGTCTACGCTGGGGCCGATCATGGCTTCCACTGCGATCAGCGGGGGACCTATCATGAGGCGAGCGCGAAAGATGCCTGGGAGAAGACCAAGGCGCTCTTCGCCGCAACTCTGCGTTAGGGCCTCGTCCGATCGGCTGAGGCGGGTCGCGCTCCGTTCGGCTCAGCTCAGAATTTTGCGCAGCGCCTCGAGCAAGCGGTCGACGGGTTCAGGGCGCGCGTTCTCGCCCATCAGCCCGATGCGCCAGATTTCGCCTGCGAGGGGTCCGAGTCCGGCGCCGACCTCGATCCCGAACTCGTCCAGGAGTCGGGTGCGGACCACCGCTTCACCGAGACGTCGCACCGATTCCGGGAGCCGGACCGAGGTCAGCATGGGCAGGCGGTCGGCGACCGCGACCAGCGGTTCGAAGCCCAGTGGGTCCAGCCCCTGCACGAGGCGATCGGCAGCGGCCGTGTGGCGAGCAAATCGGGCGGGCAGTCCTTCGTCGAAGACTCGGTCGAGGCCGGCGGCGAGGCCGTAGATCGCGCTGATCGGTGCCGTGTGGTGGTAGACGCGTTTCGCTCCGGAGCCCGTGTCTTCTCCCGCGTAGTAGCCGGCCAGGAGCGAGAGGTCGAGGAACCAGCTCTGTACGGGGACGTCGCGTTCGCGGGCGACCGCGATCGCGCGCTCCGAGAACGAGACGGGGGAGAGGCCGGGGGGGCATGAAAGACATTTCTGGGTTCCGCTATAGGCGGCATCGATGCCCCATTCGTCCAGGCAGACGGGACGGCCCGCGAGGGAGGTGACGCAGTCGAGCACCACCAGAGCGCCCGCGTCGCGTGCCGCCCGGGCGATTTCGTCGACGGGCTGGCAAACCCCGGTCGAGGTCTCGGCATGGACGAAGCCGACGACGCGGGGGCGCACCCGCTCGATGGCATCAGCCATGGCGGAAACCTCGAGCGTCGAGCCCCAAGGGGCCTCGACCGTGTGGACCTGCGCGCCGGCCCGACGCGCGACCTCGGCCATGCGGCCTCCGAACACGCCGTTGACACCGATCACGACGGGATCCCCGGGCTCGAGCAGGTTGACGAGCGCGGCCTCCATCCCCGCGCTCCCCGTCGCTGACAGGGGGAGTGTCATCGCGTTCTGGGTGCCGAAGGCTTCGCGGAGCCCTTCCTTCACCCGGTCGAGGAGGGCGATGAAATCTGGGTCGAGGTGACCCAGCAGGGGGCGGCTCATCGCCTCCAGCACATCGGGGTGAGCATTGGACGGGCCGGGGCCCAACAGGAGGCGTTCGGGGAGGGGACGAAGGATCGACATGTCAGCAGGTTAGCGAGTGGCTCGGCGAGCGCGTGAACGGGGGGCGATCAGTTGACACTCCGACCCGCTGGCCGTAGTGTTGGGGCGGTTTGCCCCCCAGGGAGCAGGCCGCCGCGGGGGCGCTTAGAAGAAGATTCGGGCGCGCCCGGAAGGCGACTGTCGACTGCCGGGTACGCCCCGGCCGCGCGCGGAGCCGAGGGGCACAGCAAGGCATGGGAAAGTGGCGGTGGATCGTTGGGGGCGGTGCCCTCCTGATCGCGGGAGCGGCGCTCTTCACCCTGCTGAGCGCGGGCTCGGGAAGCCCGGGCGGGGCGGCGACGCCGGCCCTGGATGACATCGACGCGGACAGCCGAAAGGCGATGCGCGAGCTGCTCCGCGACGCGGGAAGAGAGGAATAGACTCCGGATGGGTTGGCGGACGAGGGAAGCATTCGAGGAGGAAGAGCGGCGTCTGCTTGCGCCGTGGTCTGCCTGCTCGGGGGACTCCGCGGGGCGACTCGTCGCCGAGCCGATGCATCCCTACCGAACGGCTTTCCAGCGCGACCGGGACCGGATCCTCCACGCCCGTGCCTTCAGGCGGCTCGAGTTCAAGACCCAGGTCTTCGTGCATCTGGAGCAGGATCACTATCGAAACCGGCTCACGCATACGATCGAGGCGGCACAGGTGGCCCGGACGGTGGCTCGGGCGCTCCGTTTGAACGAGGACCTGGCTGAGGCCATCGTGCTCGCGCATGACCTCGGCCATACGCCCTTCGGGCATGCGGGTGAGGCGGTGTTGGACGAGCTGATGCAGTCCGAGGGGGGCTTTGATCACAACCGTCAAAGCCTGCGCATCGTGGATCTGCTCGAGGATCGCTATCCCGAGTTTGCCGGCCTGAACCTCACGGAGGAGACCCGCGAGGGCATCCTCAAGCACGGCTGTGACTGGCCTCATCCGGTGGCGCTGCCGGGGTTCTACCCGCAGCGCAGCCTGGAGGCGCAGATCGCCGATTGTGCGGACGAGGTGGCCTACCTCCATCACGATCTGGACGATGGATTGCGCAGCGGCCTGCTGACCCCCGCGATGCTCGAGGGCCAGGTGCTCTGGGAGCAGGCGCAGAAGGATCGGCGTAGACTGGACGGCGAGAAGGGGTCCGTCTCGGTCGCGCGCACACAGACGATCGGGGCGCTGTTGAACGCGCTCAACTCGGACCTGATCGAGGAGACCAGTCGGCGTCTGGACGCGGGTCCGCCCGCTTCGCTGGCAGAGCTTCGCGAACGCCCAGGACCCATGGCGGGCTTCTCGCCTGAAATCGACCTCGCCAAGCGCGAGTTGAAGAGCTTCTTGTCCCAGAACTTCTACCACCATCCGCACGTCTTGCAGCGCACCCGCAAGGCGGAGTGGATCGTGGGGGACCTGTTCCGAACCTACCGGGATGACCCGACACTTCTCCCAGCCCAGGTGCAAACGCGCTTTGCGCGTGAGGGAGAGGCGCGGGCCATTTCGGATTACCTTGCAGGGATGACCGATCGCTACGCGATGGACGAGCACCAGAAGCTGCTCGATCCCCATTCGCCCTAGCAGACCGATTCTCCGCGCAGCAGGGCGAGCCGCCTCGGCCCACGCCCCATGGATCGATATCAAATATGAGCCTTCCCGAGAGCCTCGAAAGGGCGGCGAGCGAGCTGCCGGAGCTGGCGGACAAGGTCCGCCCCGCCAATGGAGACCCCCACCGGTTGCTGCAGGAGTGCGCGCCCGAAGAGGCGAGCGTGTTGCTGAGTTGGGTGTTGGACCAGGCGCCAGCGGATGCCCCCGAGCTGGTCGAGGCCTGGGGCGCTGCAGAGCAGGGGGTCGAGGTCTTATTGGCGCTCTCCGACGACGGCATCGGCAAGGCGGGTCGCAAGGTGCTGCGGACGGCGCGTCATCGCTTGCGATCTCAGGGCATGCGCGTGGAGTCCGTCTCCGCGGTGGCACCGTCGCAGCGTTCTCCCCGCGGCGCGGACCTCGATCGCTGGCAAGCGGCGCACGTTTCAGCGCCTGATTTCCGCGGAACGCGGATGGGTTATCTGGTGGACAGCCACCCCTCGGGCGGCGCACGGCTCTTCGAGATGCGCTTTGACGAGTCCCGGGGCCTGCTCGACTTCAAGGTCTATAACGCCGGGCGGAGCAAGGTCCGCGGGTTCCTGAAGAGCCTGACGGAGCGTTCCGGTCAGCAGCTCTTCGAGGTCGATCGAGACGCCTTGCGGGCGCTGGTGTGGAGGGCGAGCCGTGCTCAGCCTCAGGACCGACCCCTTCCGACTGCCTTCGTCGAGTGGCGCTCCCGTCTGTTTTCGGATGACCTCGAGAAAGAGGCGACGCCCGGAGACCGAGCGCGAGCCGCATGTCCAGCCGCAGAGCTCGCAGGGGCACGCGTGTGGCTCGTCGAGCGGATGAGGTCGGGCAGCCTTGGGCCCTGGCCACCCGCGACGGCCTGGGTAGGGGATTGGATGGATCGAGGGCGCGAGGCGGTCGAGGGGCTCGACGCAGGCGCTCGCGAAGTAGCGATCGAGAGCTGGACGGAATCCGTAGTGGCTGCGCTCGACGAGGCGACCGACCCTGTGCTGATCGCGCGGCATCTGGATGAACTCGCGTGGGTCGAGTCCGAGAAGGGAGACATGGAGGCCGCGGGCCAGCTCCTCGCGGTGTCCGAGGTGTTGGGAAGCGATGAGGGGGTTCGCGCGGAACTCACGCGAGTCCGCGTCGAGTCTCTTTTTGAACCCTTCCTGGCGAGTCTGAGAGTCATCGAGGAGCCTGGACTCGAAGCGTGAGGATCCGGGATTGGATGCGAGCACAGGAGAACCGACGTGCTGCTCTCACAAAATCGATATTGGCGCGCGACACGCGCGAAGAACGCAAGCGAGATCATGCTCTCGCTCGAGACGGAAGAGCTGCCAGAGGACTGGCGGGACTTCAAGGATTTTCGGCTGGAGATTCCAGTCGATCGATGGAACCGCGTCGTCAAGCACGTCCGCACGGACCGGAAATTGTTCGGTGGGGTGGTGCTCGAGTTCGCGAATCAGGAACAACAGCTGCCGGTCGTATTGGGTTACGACCGACTCTATGGAGATCTCCAGCGCGTCGTACAGGACGCGACCTCCTCGCTCGTGGAGAGCGGGGCGCTCGCGCTGGCGGCGGTCGACTTAGCACCCGAGTAATACGCGGGGAGGTCGGGAGAACGGAGCCGAAGGGCAGCCGGGGGACTCGATCATGATGAAGCGTTTTTCGAGAAAACGACGAGGCTCGGCAGACGGTCGCAATGTGACGATCGACGCGTCGACGTGGATGAAAAAGATTTCTGAGCAGGGCGTCGTTGAGACCGAGAAGCTCGAGCCCTGGGATGAAGCCGGTGTTCCCGATCGCGTGGCCGCGGTGGGTCGAGGCGAGCGTGCGGACGGCTCCTCCGTGATCGTGGCGTTTTCGCCCACCTCGACGACCGAGGCGATACTCGGGGGGGTGGCTGCGGCGCAGCATGCCGTCGAGTCGGCCGGATTTGCCGGAGAACTCTTGATCGTGGCACCGCAGTGGCCGGCGGGCGCACGTCGGATTCTCGGCCTGCTGGGGCGAACGCCTTATAGCGTCGAGCCGGTCGCGGCACCCGGCTTGACCGAGGGGCGAGTGGTGATTGAAGCCGAATCGGCGCCGCGTATCCTGGCTTCGAGTGCCCACCAACTGGCCTCCCGAATGATCTCGAGCGAGTCCCGGTCCGCCTTCAGTCGGGCGGCGGCTGCGCTCGAAGGACTCGCGGCGAAGCACGGCGGGTGTGTGCGCGTCGGAGTGGATCGGTTGGAACTCGTCGTACTGGCTCGCCGTGTGGCCGAGCTTCGCGCGGATGGAGAGAGCGCCGTGCTGGAGGTCCAGATTGGCGGGCGCTCCGTGACACCGCTCTCGGGCGCAGATCTCGCTGGCGCGCTGGACGGCCTGGAGGGGCAGCTGCGTCGCAGGCTGAATGATCGGAAGGTCCGCGAGGGCGAGGAGGGGCTGCGCGGCCGCGTGATCGGCCAGCTGGTCGAAGGCAGCGAACTCCGGGGCGTGCGGCCTTGGCCACAGCCCGGAGCGGATCTGGACGCCGTAGATGGGGTCGGGGTCAATGAGTCAGGGGAGCCCGTTGTCGTCGCTGTGCGCGAGGAGTTCGATTGGCGGTCGCTTGGGGCCGTGCTCGAGTCCCTGGCACCGATCGAGTCGCTCCTGCCCGTGCTCTTCAACGATATTGCCCCGCCGCTTCGGTTGGGAACGCCGCGACTGCTGTTGACCGCGACACGATTCGCAGACGGGCTGGAGAAGGCGCTGGCCGCTCTGACCCCGGCCTACGAACTCCGGGCCGTCTCGGGTGAAGCGGGCGCGCAGGTCGATTTGGTCTCTCAGGCCACGGGCGCAGGGGCGGAACAGCGCGGCGGCCGCCGCACCCGGCGGCGTGGCGGGCGAGGGCGCTCGTCCTCAGCGCCGGCAGAAGAGCCCCGAAACCAGGAAGCGGAGACGGTCGCGCCGGAAGCCGTCACAGACGAGGCGCAGGGAGCGTCGGAACCGCCGCGCGCCGAGCAGCCCCCCACGGGCCCGAGCGAGACGGATGAGACGCGGGGTCGGGGGCGACGCCGCCGTCGATCTCGACGGGGCGGTCGAGGAGGCTCCGGCGAGGGGGTCGCGCCCGACGGGCCGGCTCGAGAAGGCCGGGAGCCTGAAGAGAGCCGCGAGGGAGGAGCGCCTCGGCGCCCGCGGCAATTCGAGTCGGTCTCGCTGATGGATCTCGACGAAGGCCCAGCTGAGGACTCGAGCGCTGCCGAGGCGGATGCGCCGCCGCAAGGCCGCCGACGCCGTTCGCGGTCTCGCGAGCGCAAGAGTTCAGCCGACGCCACCACGGAGGGGGACTCGGGGAAGGCTCCTCGTGAGGTCGAGGCGCCGGAACCGATCGTAGAAGAAGACCTGGTCGATGCGGACGACCTGTCGGAAATCCTCGCACGGCTCCCCGACGATGTGCCGGAGTTTCCCGTGTCGGGCGACGGCGGCTACGACGACGAGGATGAAGAAGAAGAGGAGGGTCGGGAGGACGCTTCGAACCGCACGGATCGCGATGCGCGTCGTCGCGCTCGGCGCGGAGGGGACGAGGGGGGCGACCATCGAGCGCTTCGCGGTCGGTCGGCGATTCTGTGTCATGCCGACCCCGGTTCGCTGATGGCGGCGGCGTTGCTCGCTCGCGATGTCCGCCAGCTGGACGGGCTTTGGGTCTACCCTCAAGAAGACCTGATGACGTTCTTTCGGAGCATCGCGACCGATTTACGCGAGGATACGCCGATCTTCGTGGTGGGCTTCTCGCCCTACCCGTCGCAGGACGTGATCCAGGCGGCGTCGCTCTATCGTGGGCGATTGACCTGGTTTGATCGGCACGCATGGCCGCCGGAGGATCTCGCTGCGCTGCGTCAGGCCTTGGGGGCGGACGCGGTCCACGGAGGCACGGGGCTCGACGGGACGCTGCCCCTGGTGCTCGAGACTTGTACAAGGAGGAGTCGCTTCTCGGACAAGCTGGTGGACCTCGCGACAGGCCGCTTCACGCAGCACGATTTCGAGCGCTGGGGTCGGTTGTGGAGATGGCGGGCAAGCGAAATCGCGTCCAAGCGAGGCGACGTCCGAGGGGATATCGCAGCTCTGCTCGCGGGCCGTCCCAGTGATCTCGCAAAGGAGGCGGCTCTGGTCGACGTTCCGCCTCCGCCGCCCGAAGTGGATTGGGTCGCCGAGCGAGATTTTCGGCTGGTGCATTTCGGCGGGCACGTCATGGTCGTGATGGAGGTGGAGCCGGGGCTGGATGTTCACCTCGCTTCGAGAATCGGTCGAGAGCGGTACGGGGCGACCTTGTCGCTCGCCCGCACTCTGGGCGAGGAAATCTTCGTCTTCGCGGGTGACGAGACGACGGGAAAGCGGGCGCTTGACTACGTCGCGATGTCGGAACATCTGGCCGATAAACTGGTTTGGGTCGAGAATCGGCCCGACGCCGATCATGTTTCCCGTTTTTGTATCCGCGACGTCGAACGTCGCCCGGAGCGGCTCGAAGAGTTGATCGCAGAGATCGCCATGGGCCGGTCGGTGCTCGAGCGCTAGGGCGGTCGTGAGAGAAGGCGCGGCGAGTTCGGTCCAGGGCGGTGGGGAGGTCTCACTGGTCGAGGTCTTTGTTTCCGCTCAAGGGGAGGGGCCGGAGGTCGGTCGGACCACCGTCTTCGTGCGTTTCGGGGGCTGCGACCTGCGCTGTCGATGGTGCGACTCCCCCGGAACGTGGCGAGTCAGTCCAGGTTTTCGGGTCGAGCAGGCGCCGGGCAGTGAGGACTTTGAAGAGCACGCCAACCCGGCGAATTTAAGCTGGTTGCTGGATCAGATCGACGGATTGGCGCCGACCCCGTCCACCTGGGTCAGCCTGACGGGGGGCGAGCCGCTTTTGCAGCCAGCGGCGGTGGAGGTGCTGGCTCGGGGCCTCGCCGACCGTGGCCGGCGGGTCTACCTGGAGACGCATGGGTTGCATAAGGAGGCCCTCGAGCGCTGTGTCGACTTCGTCGACCTGGTTTCGATGGACTGGAAGCTGGCGAGCGACGTCCAGCCTGGGCCCGATATGGAATGGCCGCGCGGACTCGACTTCCACGCGGCACACGCCGCTTTCCTGGACGTGGCGCGGCGCGGCGCGGGCGCCGTCTATGTCAAGCTCGTGCTGACGACCTCGACACAGGTGGACGAATTCGACGCGATGCTCGATTGCCTCGCGTCGGTCTCGCGAGACGTCCCGCTCGTGCTCCAGCCTGTGACGCCGGTGCGGGGGGTCGCATCGGTGCCGGAGCCCGGGAAGTTGCTCCAATGGCTGGCGCGCGCGGAGGCCCGATTAAGCGATGTGCGCCTGATTCCGCAGACGCACCCGATCTACGGCGTCTTGTAGGGCGGAGAGTTCTCCGCTGAGGTCGACTGGCGCTGCTTGTCCGAAGCGCTGGGCCAGATAATGGTTTGTGATGATCGTGAGCGCGGCGAGGCCGTCTTCGGGTAGCCGCGGAGAGAGGGTCGCAACGAAATCTCTCGCGCTGACGGTTTTGTCGCGTCGGTATCCTGCGCGCGCCAGAATGCGCTGCGCCGCTTGGTAGCTCGCAGGCACATTCGACGCAGGGCTGCGCCGTGGGCGGCGCCAGAAAAAAACCCCGACCCCGGTCGCGAGGAGTCCGAGGAGGAACGGAATCAGTTCGAGCCCGGGTAACTCGGTTTCGGGAGAGGCGGGGAGCCAGTCTTTTTGTTGAGGGTCTCGCGCGCCCTCTCGGATGGCACGCCAACTGCGCCATAGGCTGCGTAACGCTCCGATCTGGTCGGCGCTGTCGAAGTCGACGACTCGCTGGAACCACCAGAGTTCGACGGCGCTGCCGAGTTGAGCCACGCGCTGCCAGAGCGAGAGCGCGTCTCCCGCACGCAGACGCAAAGCGGGGGGGGTGGGGTCGAAGCGAACCCAACCCGCCTGCTCGAAGTGGATCTCGACCCATGCGTGGGCATCCGCACGCGTGACTTCGACGAATCCGCCGACCTCGTTCGGAATGCCGCCCGCGAAACCGTTGACGAGTCGTGCAGGGAGCCCTTGGCTGCGTGCCATGACCACCATGGCGCTCGCGAAATACTCGCAATGTCCCTTGATCTCCCCCAGCAGGAAGGCCTCGATCGGCGATGTTTTTTCGTCGCCCAGGGGTGGGGGTGTATCCGTGTAGCGGCCCTGAGTGCGGAGCGCGTCGCGGAGAGCGAGGGCTCGCTCGAAATCGGTGGGCGCGCTGCCGACGATGCTCGTGGCCTGGGCGGCGACGCGGGGATCCAGGTCGGGGAGTTGAAGATAGCGGGTGGTGGGGCGGGACCCGCCCGGTCCGGGCTCCAGCGGGGCGGCTGTGCGGTCGGCGCGGAGCCTCACGGCGTCTCGCTCGGAGTCCCGACCCCAAATGGTGTAGCGAATGCGCTCGTCGCCACGGCCTGGCAGATAGAGGCCCCCGTTTCGGTCTCGTTCGAGATGTTGGAAGGGGCCCTGGATGCTCTGCGGGCTGCCCGGGGTGAAGAGCACTCCTGCGTCGACGGGCTCCCGGAGGATCCGTTGGCCGATGAGCGGGCCCTGACCCGTCGATTTCAGATTCACGCCGAAGCGCCCAATCCCCGTCACGGGGCGCCGGTCCCCGATGCGTTTCTCACTCGAGATCGACCAACTCGTGCCGTCGAAACGGTCGAATGCGAGGCCTCTCCAATAGGCATGCGAAGGCGCTGGGGCCTCCGAGCCGATCGACTCGACCCGCATCACGACGGTGTGGTCCTTGCGGATGCGGCCCACGTCGCCGAGTTCGACCCGGTCTGAGAAACCAGAGAGCGAGTTCGAGAAGCCGATGCCGCTGCTCACGACATTGGTCTTGAGGCGAGGAAGCGTAACGAAGAGGACGCCGGCGAGGACAAGCGACGTGAGGGTCGCCAGCAGGGTCATCCGCTTGAGGTCAGGGGCCAAGGCCTGGGAGGCCGCGGCGGGGTCACCGGCCTCGGCCGCCTCCATCGCCAAGGTGTGTAAGAGGAGCGTCCAGGTCACCGTGACGAGGAAGAGGACGAGGAGCGGCGGGAAGAGAATGCTGTCGGTGAGATTCGAGGCCAGGATGACCTGGAAGAGCGCGAGCGCGACCAGGACGAATTCCGACTTGCGCGGTCGTGCGTCCAGGAGCTGGAGTCCCTGCGCGAGGGAGGTGAAGTAGGCGAGTGAAATCGCCGCCGGGTTGCCCTCGAGAGCGGAGCGGATCGTGACCGTGGTGATGCCCGCCATGAAGACGTTGAGCCAGATATCACTCCGACGATAGTTCGGGGGGTTGAGGCGGGTCGCCCAGCTGACCGCGAAGGCGGCGCATTGGATCGAAATCACCCAGAGGGGGAGCTGCTCCGTGATCCAGAGCATGACGCTCGAGACGATCGACATCGCCCAGGCGGCGGCCGGGCGCGGACCGTCGACAACGCCACGGAATTCTCGCCGTGTCATCGCGGGTTCGGCCCGGAGCGACTGGGGGCCGAGGCACGCCTGGGTTGTACGGTCAGTAGGTCTTCGGCATCGACGCGCGCGAGATAGCTGAGCAGTTCGGCACGGTGGCCCGCTCCTCGTCCGATGGGAATCCGGGCACGGGAAGAACGCAGGCCGACCCGACGGCCGGACTCCAGGTAGGCCACGACCTCCGAGGCTGCTCTCGAGATGCTTTGCTCGCGGGCCGAGGCGGGGGCGTTCGGCGAGAGGCTCAGCCGAACCTCGATCTGGCCGGTGGCCTCGCCCTCGCGCTCGCCCACCAAGAGCCGCCCGGCGCGGAGGCTGCGCCGCCAATTGACTCGGCCCAGACTGTCCCCAGGGATGTGTTCGCGGAGTTCGGCGACGTCGACCCCGAGGCGCGAGGCCCCCTCCCGTTCGAACGCCTCGTGAGGATTCGCGTGATCCTCTTCTTGCAGCTCGGTTTCGATGATCGCGGGATAGGCGAGGCACTCCTGTTTCGCGTCGAGCTCGACAGATTTCACGAAGAGGCCGAACGGGAACCGGGTCGATACGCGGACGCGGTCGAATCGATGTTCACCTCGGTGTTCCGGCTCGAAGAGGTAGCTGCGGTCCGTGTGCATCGCCGGGCCTACGCGAAGCGCAAAGGTACGTCCGCTGCGGTGCTCGGTTTCGCCTTCGGCCATCAGGTCTTCGAGTGTGATCGCGAAGGAAGCGACCCTGCGTTGTGCGTTGTGGATTCGCAGTACCACCCGATTGGGTTGTCCAGCGAAGAGCTCTCGCGGCAAGAGGCGCTCGACTCGGATGCCGCGCAGGGAGGCCTCGGAGAGCAGTCCTGAGAGGACCAGGAATGCCAACATCAACGCCAGCACGAGATACAGCAGGTTATTCCCGGTGTTGAGCGCAGCGAAGCCGACTCCAAAGATGATTGCGATGAAGCTCCAGCCCGCTCGCGTAGCACGTAACGAGCGCGGGGCTCGGAAGCGCGACCTCAGAGCGGGATCGGGGCGCGGTCGACGATCTCGCTCAGGATCCATCGGGACTCCTCGCCGGGGGGTTGCAGGCCGTGGTGCGATTGGAGCGTGACCCGGTGGGAGAGGACGTCGACCGCGAGGTCACGCACGTCCTCGGGGATGCAGTAGTCCCGACCGTCGGCCAACGCGCTCGCTTGACCGGCGCGGCGCAGCGCGATCGCGCCCCGGGTCGAGGCGCCCAGCGCGAGGGCCTCGTGGGACCGTGTCGCTTCCACTAGATCCAGGAGGTAGCCGAGCAGGCTGTCTTCCAGCTTGACGCGTTCGAGCGCGGTGTGGAGGCCCATTAGATCGGCGGGGGAGAGGATCTTCTCGAGTTTCGGAAGAGCATGCACGCTGGGGTCACTCGCCAGCACCCGTGCTTCATGATCGCGATCCGGATAGCCAAGGGAGAGGCGCATCAGGAAGCGGTCCAGCTGGCTCTCGGGGAGAGGGTGCGTCCCGTGATGCTCGAGGGGATTCTGTGTGGCCACGACGAAAAAGGGACTCGGGAGGGCGTGGCTCACCCCGTCGATGCTGACGGTCCCTTCGCTCATCGCCTCGAGCAGGGCGGACTGGGTCTTGGGGCTCGCTCGGTTGACCTCGTCGGCGAGCACGAGGTGGCCGAAGATCGGTCCTGGTTGGAAATGGAAACTCGGCACGCCTCCGGAGGTCGAGCTCTCCGGGATCGTCATGCCAGTCACGTCGCCCGGGAGTAGGTCGCTTGTGAACTGGATGCGTCGGAAATCGCCGTCGAAGGTTCGGGCAAGCGCCTGAGCCAGGGTCGTCTTGCCCACTCCCGGTACATCCTCGAGCAATAGGTGACCGCCCGCGAGCAGACAGAGAATCGTTTTCTGAACGACCTCGGGCTTCCCTTGTACGGCACGCTCGACCTCTTGGCACCAACGCTCGACCAATGCCGCGGCGTCGGAGGCGCTCCAAGTGTGGGGATGCGGGTCGGTCATCAGGGCGAGCTCCCTCCTGCGGGCGCAACGATGGCCGCCCTGAAAGTTTTTCGGCTGGCAGGGGCCTTGCCATGAGCAAAGCCGACCCGGTCGCGAAGGAGTGCTGGCTCGGCCGCGTGGAGGTGCAACTCTGCGGCAAGGGCTCTAGAAGCTGTATTTGACCTCACCGTAGAGGCGGTCATTGGAATCGTAGGATCCTAAACCGCGGCGCGGGCCGCCGAAGAAGACCAGCCAACCGGCCTCGACCTTCATGGCGTCCGTCAATTCGTACTCTGCCGACGCACGGAACAGGCCGCCGTCCTGGAGTCGCTCGCCGAGGGCAACGCCGAGCAGAGTCACATCGAGGCGTTCTCGAAGGAAGGGGCGCGTGATGCGGAGCGCGGTCTCGAACTCGTCTTGGGAGACCAATTCCTGACGGCCAGGGGGCCCACCCGGGTGGTCGAAGAGATGACGGTTGACGATTTCCAGGGCGATCGAGAGTTGGTCCGGTCCGTAGTACTCGATGCCGACCAGGGTGTCGAGGCGGTCGCGTCGGGTCGTGATCAGGTCGGGCAGTAGAGGCGGGCTGTCGAAGCGCAGGACTCGAAGACCCGACAGATAGGCCATCTCGGCCTTCACGAGAATCGGGCCGCGGGTCACGTTGCCCGCCAGGCCGGCCATGCCAATCTTGTTCGCCTCGTTCTGGAGACGAGGTCCGTTCAGGTCGAGGATGCGGCGCGTCTCGTCGACATAGGCCCCATAGACCGAAAAATCCCAGCCGCTGAATCGCCCATCGAATTTGGCCGCGAGGCCGGGGGTCCCGCTGAAATCCGAGCGATCCTTGATGGGCACCCCGCCGGCGAGGCCGCCGCCTCCGAGCGCGGGGTCGGTGAAGGCATCGGGGATGAAGTCGCTGCCCGGAGGCGGGAAACGACCGTAGCGATGTTCGGGGACGACGAGAAACTGTGCGCTCCAGGGACCCGACTGGACATCGACCTTGACCATGGCTCGGGCGCGGCGGAGGTCCTCGATGTCGACCAGCCCGGGCTCTTTGTTGTCGAGCGGGTTCACGACGTCGACGACCCGGAAGGTGTCGGAGCGGCCCCAGTTCACGATCTTGCGGCCCACGGCCAGATCGACGTTCGGGTGGATCGGGCCCGCGATGTAGACTTCTCCGGAATCGACCTGCCACTCGTATACATCGAGCACGGCGCCGTTGTAGTCGGCCCGGCCATTGATGCGATAAGCGAAGTCGTACCAGGCCAGCGCCTCTGCCCGGATTCTCCACTCGGCGGGCAACTTCACGTCCAACTGGAGTGTGCCGTCCAGATCGAGCCTCGTGAGGCCACCATAGTCCGTCGTGCCGCCGAGGCCGTCGGAGACCGTATGGGAGAGGTAGCTCCACTCTGCGCCGGTCGCGATCGAACCGCTCAGATCCACGTTTTCGAAGATCCACGCGCCACCGGGTAGGGCAGTCAGCCAAGCCGGCGGGGGCTCTTCGTCCTCGACGTGTTCGGAGATGTCGAAGCCGTCGTCGAATCCGCCCATGAGGTCGTCCAGGTCGTCGTCCTGGGCGATCGCGTCGAGCGTGATCAGAGTGGCCAGGCAAACGCCCAGCGCGAGAACGCGGCGACCTCGTGGTCGCCGGAGGTCACGGGGAGGCACGCGTCAGGGACCGGTTTCCAAGCCACGAACGCTGAACGAATCCAACTTGAGGTCCTGATTGAATTTGACGTTACGGGTCGTCAGGATCGTTCGGTGAAGCGTCTGCTTGCCCTTCTTTGTCGTCATGGTCATGACGGTCGGTACCCAGATTCCGTCGATCTGCTCGAGTTCTTTGACCTCCAGATACTTGTTCCGCTTCCCCTTCTTGACCCAGATCTTCGAACGGATGACGACGTCATTGTCCTTGCGGACGAACTGAATGGATTTGGTGTACCCGGTCTCGTCGATCTCCTCGTCATCGATCGGCGTCGACTGCACGACCCAAACCGGATGACCGTTGATCTCCGACTCCTGGATGAGCTGGTATTCGTAATTTTCGAGGGGACGGTCGGTCATGTCCGCATACGAAAAGTCAGAGCCCATGAAGCTGCCACTTTTATCGCTCGAGGCGATCCGTTTCGTTTTTTTGAGTGCAGGGAGGTAGAGCCACTGGTCGTCGTCCCGTTCGGCGTCTTCGTAGTCGTAGGTGAGAAAGCCGGTATCCTGGACGTCCGCAGGACTCACGAAGAACATCATCGAGTAATCGTCTTCGCCCTGGTCCTTTGCGAAAGAAGTGAGTTCGCGCACACGCTTCTTGCCACGTTTGTCGATCAGCACCATCTCCATTTCCGAGGTTCGATTATCGCCGTCATCGCGTTCGTCGACCCGAGTCATGATGTCACGGGCCTTGGGCTCGTCGGCGGCGTTTGCGAGGTCGGTTCCGCTGAGGCCTACGACGAAAACCAGGCAGGAGAGAGCGAGGAGAGCTGGGCCCTTCCTGAGAGCGCCGGGCTGGGAGCAGAACCTCGTATCCGTGGCACTCGATCGCTCGGTCGCCTCTGGATCGCGGGGCTTGGCAAGTCGGTCTCGAACGTTCATCGCGGTTCCTCATTGATGTTGCGCCGCCGCCCAGCCGGTGATGGGGGCGCTTTGCCAGCTCGAAGCTTGCAGCAGTAAACCCCATATCCAGGCTGGCGAAAAGGGCGCTCAGGCAAAGGCCAAACGGGGTTCTATGCCGCCGCCTCGGATCGTTGCGTGAGACGGTTCGAGGGGGGCAGGCGCGTTATGGTGCGGTCGGCGCGCGAGCGACCTCGGGTGCTCTGGGAGAGGGGCTTCCGGGCTCTTTTCGCGTATGAGGGGTCGTGTGATGTCAAGTTCCGAGAGCGGAGGGGCCGAAGCCCCCGACAGGATGGAGTCGGGCTGGCGGGTTCGCGTCGAGGACGGCTTCGAGCGTTGGGGGCATTTCGTCGTGCGCCATCGCTGGGTTGCGCTGGCCGTCTCGCTACTCTTGACGGCCTTTTTGGTGAGCTTTCTGCCGAAGCTCGAGATCGACAACTCGACGGAGTCGTTCTTCACGACGGATGACCCTGCCGTCGTTGCGTACAACGCATTCCGCGATCAGTTCGGGCGAGATGATAAGATCATCATTGCCGTGGCGGGGGGCGACCTCTTCGATCGTGCGTTCCTCGACAGGCTTCGCAGTCTGCACGAGGCCATCGAGCACGAAATCCCCTACGTCACGGAGGTCGAGAGCCTCATCAATGCTCGGTACACCCGAGGCGAGGCGGGCGAGCTCGTGGTGGGCGAATTGCTGGAGGAGTGGCCGGAGGGCCCTGAGGCGCTTGCGCTATTCGAGGAGCGCGTCAGGTCGAATCCGCTCTATCGAAACGCATTGGTCTCGTCGGATTACACGGTCACGGCGATCGCCGTCACGCCCGACACCTATTCGAGTGAAGGCAAGGAGCTGGCTGACCTGGCGGGGTTTTCGGACGTCGGGCTCGACGCTGTGGAGGAGCTTCCTCGATATCTGCGAGCCGCAGAGTCGAACGCCTTGATCGGGGGGCTCTATGAGGTGCTCGATCGCTTCGAGGCGCCCGATTTTCGGCTCCACATGGCCGGTGCCCTGCCGATGACCTGGCGCATCGACATCGGGATGCAGCGTGATTTTCAACGGCTCCTACCGATCACTGTCCTTGTCATGGGGATCGTCCTGGGGTGGCTCTTTCGGAGGGTCGGTGGGGTCGTGCTGCCTCTGCTGGTGGTGATGCTCTCTTTATTGGCCTCACTCGGGATCATGATCCTGCTTGGCATTCCGGGTTCGACGGCCGTTCAGATCCTGCCCGTCTTTCTGCTGACCGTGGGAGTCTGTGATGCCGTCCACATCCTGGCCCTCGCGTACCGTTTTCGAATGGAGGGGCTGGGTCAAGAAGACTCGATCGCGCGAGCGCTGGGGCACTCGGGGCTCGCCGTCTTGATGACGAGCATCACGACGGCGACCGGCATGCTGTCGTTCATCACTTCCGAGATGGCGGCGGTGCAGCATCTCGGCGTGCTGGCACCGATCGGAGTCGCCCTCGCTTTCGTCTATACGATGGTGTTGCTGCCGGCGCTCCTTGCGATCTTCCCCCTCCCTGTCCCACGTGGCGGCCGCTGGGTGGAGGGCGTGTTTCCCTTCGAGGGCGTGATGATCTCGGTGGGACGCTTCGCGGTTCGCCATCCCAGTCGGGTCTTGGTTTCGACGACGATGTTGGTCGTTTTTGCGTTCGCGGGCGCCTTGCAAATCGGTTTCTCCCATAACGGACTCTCATGGTTTCCGGAGGAGGACCGAACCCGCCTGGATTTCATGCAGATCGATGACGTCTTGGGGGGCTCGGTCTCGATGGATCTGCTGGTCGACACCGGCGTGCCGGGGGGGCTCTACGAGCCCGAATTGCTGCGTGCACTCGAGCGCATTGGGGTTGAAGTGGCGGCGATTGCGGTCGCACCAATCGAGGTCGCGCATACGGTCTCGATCCGCGACATCGTCGAGGAGACCCATCAGGCCTTGAACGACAACGATCCCGAGATGCGCAGAGTGCCGGATTCGCGTACGGCCGTCGCCCAGGAGTTGCTGCTCTTCGAGCAAAGTGGCAGCGACGACACGGAGGAACTCGTCGATCTCGAGTATCGGATGACACGAGTCACCCTGCGTGTGCCCTTCGTGGACGCGCTGCTCTTTCCGCCTTTCCTGAGCGACGTGGAGCGGATCGTCGAGGAACGTCTCAGCGGGCGCGCAGAATTTCAAATGACGGGTTTGATGACGCTGTTGGCAGGGATCTTCGACTCTGTGATCGTGAGTATGGGCCGGTCCTATGCCTTCGCGGTCGTGGTGATCACGCCGCTGATGATGCTGCTGCTGGGGAGCCTGCGCCGCGGTCTCGTGAGCATGGTGCCGAATCTAATGCCGATCCTGGGCGTGCTCGCCGTGATGGGCTGGATGGAAATCAAGATCGACACGACCACGATGTTGATCGGGGCGATGGTGATCGGGATCGCCGTGGACGATACGATTCACTTCATGCACAAATTCAACCGTTATTTCGACGAGCTGGGCGACGTCGAGGCGGCCGTCGTGGAGACCCTGAGGACAACGGGTTCGGCGTTGCTCTTTACGACGCTGGTCTTGATGGCGGGATTCCAGATCTTTGGGCTCAGTGAGATGAGCAATCTCCGGGTCTTTGGTCTGCTCTCGGCTTTTGCGGCGGGGGTCGCGCTGCTTGCGGACGTTCTGGTCGCGCCTGCGCTGCTCGCGGTCGTGGAGGGGCGACGGAAGACGTAGGGCCCGCGCTTGCTGGAGTGCCAGGAGGAGCCTGCTCGATGGCTGTGCTATCCCGGGCGAGGGGGCGGAGGGTCGCTTTCCCATAGGAGGGGGCAGGTTGAAGGCACTGATCTTCGATACCGAGACGACAGGGATGGTGCAGTTTCGGCAACCGCCGGAGCATGAGAGCCAGCCCGACCTGATCCAGCTCGGCATGCTGTTGGTCGATTGTGGCGACTGGGAGCCTCGGGCGCGCCACTCGTTGCTGGTGCAACTCGGCGAGGGCGTCTCGATCGATCCCGGAGCGAAAGAAGCGCATGGGATCTCGGAGGAGGATTGTGCGCGTTACGGGGTGTCGCCCGTCGTGGCCTGCTCGCTCTTCAACCAGGTCTGTATGCAGGCCGACATCATCGTGGCCCATAATCTCTCTTTCGACGCTTCGATCATGAAGACGGCACTCTTCCGGATCGGGAAAAAGCCTCACCGCTTCGACGGGCGGCAGCAGATCTGCACGAAGGAGGTTTCCACGGACGTCTTGAAGCTCCCTGGGAAATATGGCTACAAGTGGCCCACCTTGGCGGAGGCCTATCGGCATTACACGGGTGAGGAGATCGTGGGCGCGCACGACGCCCTGGTCGACACCGAGGCGTGTCTCGCGGTGTTTCGGGGATTGGCTCAGGCAGGCGTCGTCGAATTACTGGGTCGTTGAAGAACCCTGGCTGATCTGAAAAAAACTCGTGCTCGACCGATCTTCCTGTGCCCAGCGGCGTAGTCGATCGATGAGTGCGGAGAGGTTGCCGTCGAGCGCTCGCAAGAGGGCCGCGTGTCGGGGCCCGTCACGGGCATAGCTGCCCTGGAGCGAGAGGCAGGCGTCAGAAAGGCGTGCAGTTTCTGCGGCTCGCTCCGCGTCGATCACGTGGAGGGGGAGGGAAGCGATCCGCTCTCGGGCGCGGGTTTCCTCTAACTCGCGTTTCCTCGGCCGGTCGGGATCTCCTTCGAGCGTGTCCAGACGATCTCGAAGGTCGAGGATCGCCTCGGCGATCAAGCGTCGGTCTCCGATGGTGGCTCGGACGCGTTGGGAACTCGGCCAACTGGAGTCGAGCGCGGTGCCGCGGGCTTCCAGGGATTCAAAGAAGCGGATGGCGGATTGTTGCCCGATGAACTGGGCCGCGCCCTCGTTGAAGTCGGCCTCGCCGGGCAGGAAGGCGGTGGCATGAACGAGTTCGTGGAGGAGGGTTTCGACCAGTCGGCCCGGCCCCCGCCCGAGCATCGGTCGTGTGACGGGGTCATCGAGCCAACCGAGCGTCGAGTAGGCCGAGACGCCGCTCACGCACACGTCGTAGCGGCCGTCGCGACGCAGCCGGTCTGCCTCCTGCTCTGCCGACCGTCGGTCGAAATATCCCTTATAGGGAAGTGAGCCAACGACCGGGAACCACCAGGGTACGCTCTCGAGGCTGCCTGCCCGCGTGCGCACGAGGGTCGTCACGATGCGGTCATCCGGCCAATCGACATAACTCGTGTATTGTTGGTGGACCGAGAGTCCCAGCTCTTCGGCGAAGTTGCGGACATCGTTTACAAGATCGAGCTGTTGGCGGATCTCGAGCGAGTAGGCCGGGTCGGTGCGGGCCTCGGCGAGGGGCTGTCGACCCCAGAGCAGGCTGAGTTGTCCTCGGGCGAGTTGGGCGTAATAACATCCCGTGAGGGTCGTGCAGGCGATCAGCGAGAGCAGCAGTGGGAGGCGTGAAGTGGCCGCGGTCTTTCGGCGTTTTCGCCTCGAGTGCTCGGATGCGATCACTCGGGAGTGGTTGCTCGCCGAGGCCTTTGATTCCGGCGCGGAGGGCGCCGAGGAGACCGAATTCGACGGTCGTTTTCGAGCGGACATCTATGCGTCATCCGATGCGGTAGAGGCCGTCCGCGAAACGCTGATCCGTTGTGGTGCGGAGGGTGCCTGGGTCGGGTCGATCGAGACGGCGCCCGAGGTCGACTGGAGCGAGGCCTGGAAAGAGGGGCTCGAGGCCGTCGAAATCTCGCCCAGGCTACTCGTCCGACCTCCCTTCGTGTTGGTGCCAGAGCGGCCGCACCAGCGCCAGATCGTAATCGATCCAGGCCAGGCCTTCGGTACGGGGGGCCACGCTTCGACTCGGCTCTGTCTGGAATGGCTGGATCTGCTTTTGCTGGATCCGGCAGAGAGCCGCCTTCGTGCGGGCGTGCTCGATGTCGGTACAGGTAGCGGCGTGCTCGCTCTTGCGGCCGTGGTGCTCGGAGCGGAGCGGGCACTGGGCTTCGATCTCGACCCGGTCGCGGTCCGGGCCGCGCAGCAGGCCGCTGAGGTAAACGAGATGGGCGCGCGCGTCCAGTTCTTTACAGGCCCAGTCGAGGCGATCTCGCCCCAAGTCGAGCCGGTCCCGCTGGTCGTGGCCAATCTTTTGAAGCGAGAGGTGTTACCGCTGGCCGTCGAAATCGGGGCCCTTGTGGCGGCGGATGGGCGTCTGGTGCTCGCGGGTCTGCTGGAGGAGGACATGGGGGAGGTCCTCGAGGCATTCGGGGAGGAGGGCTTTGTGGAGATCGGCCGGC
>Ga0315316_10000469_pt1 | contig 26779 bp, 25 predicted proteins | sample M160m3416metaG_FD_203702 | JGI IMG/M metagenome (GOLD analysis project Ga0315316, IMG submission 203702) | Ammonia-oxidizing marine archaeal communities from Monterey Bay, California, United States - M1 60m 3416 | ecosystem: Environmental > Aquatic > Marine > Intertidal zone | place: USA... | reverse complement strand
CAAGAAGAGATTTTTGGTAAAAAATCAAATTTTTCATGGGATTTAATTTACAAAATAATAGAACCATATTTTTCAAATTCATTATCTACTTTGGAACAAGTTTTTCTAGCAGATTATAATGGAAAATTATTATATAATTTTTCACCAATTGCAAATAATATTAACAATCATTTTAATCTAAAATCTTTACGTCCAATTTTAGATTCAAATTTAATTAAAATTGCTACACATATTCCTTCTGTCCAAAAATATCATTTTGAAAGTAATATGGGAAAAATTCCTTTACGAAAAATCTTAATAAATTTAAAAAAAGATCATTTAATTCAAAAAGAAAAATTAGGTTTTTCAGTAAACCCAATTAATTTGTGGATTTCTTATGGCTTTGAATTATGTGAAAATTATCTTAATAATTCTAGATTAGTTTCTGATAATTGGATAAATCCTATTTGGATTAAAAAACATCTTAAAAAAGATCTATTAGATATACGTTATATTAACAAATTTTTTGGATTATTAGCTTTTGAAATTTGGTATAGGATATTTATTTCTAAAGAAATGAATGAAAATACAAAACTTTCATAATTTTCACATAATTTGATTTTTATGAAAAACTCTTAATTTTTTGTATTGAATTAATTTTTTCTTTCATTATTATTTTTTGCTATTTATTGCCTATTATTTCAGTTACATCATGATAAATCCCAAGTCAATTTAATCGAGATGTTGATATATCTAGTTTCTTTAGTGTTTTTATGGGTAAACCCAAAGGATTTCGAGGTTGGTTTTATTTTAGAATGGGATGGTCTACTTATTTTGCATTTCTTTTTGCTGCTATAAACACTTTAACTGTCACTTATTATTTAGCGATTGAAAAAGTTCCTGCATTAGTATCTATTTTTCCAACTTTTATTCAATATGTTTTAATTGTATCTGGCCTTGGAATTCCAATTTTGATATTAATTGGATATGCTCACTTTAAACGATCAAAAGCTTTTCAATCAGAAGCAGAAATAATAATTGAAAGTAATCCCGTTCAAGCTCGACATATTGCTAACACTGAAATGCTTTTAGAATTAAATTTAAAGCAGTTGGATATAATACTTAGACTTTACCAAAATAACAAAATATCTGATTCTGAATTAAAAGAAATTAAAGAACTACATGAAAAAATATCTAATTTCAAAAATGTTCGTACTCTTGAAAACCATAAAGATATAGATTTTGTTAGAAAACAATTAAGAAATAATTTTTCAATAAAACATTTAGATTAATTTTTTAATCTTTTTCCAAATTTTTGAGAAAATGTTTCAAATAACTCATTCAGCTTTTTTTCTGGTTAATTTCTCAAAAATTTTTCTAATTTTTCTAAAATATAATCTATTTATGATTAAAAAATTTATTAGTCTTAATTTTACGATTATATTCAATGAATTTTGATGATTTGTTTTATTTTTAATATTAATTTTTTGAAATAAATCATCCCATTTATTAGCAATCATTTCTGGGTCTGCAATTTTTTTAACAAAATTGTATTCTTCATCAATTAATTTTTCTCGAAATTCTTTTGATAATACTATTTTATCTATCACGTAAGCTACCTCTTTTGGATTATTTGAGTGAGGTAAAAATGTAGAATTAGTATAATTCCCATTAACTTCAAATTTAATTTTCGGATCTGCATATTGTACTACAGGTTTTTTACAATAAACTGCTTCTCGTTCAACAGCAGCACCTAACCCATTTTTCATTTGGCCTATTACTGCATCAGCAAATGCATAATAATTTCCAATTTCTTCTTTTTTTATAATTGGAATTAATTTTACTTGGGATGGCATATTTTTAACTAAGTTGGCATTGATTTCTCTTTCTTCTTTAGTACGTTGTCCTAAAAACCATTCAACTTGAAGTACATCAAAATCTGATTTACATAATTTTAATGCTTCCCAAATTATATCGAAACCTTTTGCTAAACCTATTCTTTGAGGACTTAAAAAAGTAAATTTTTCTTTCTTCCTTTCTACTGATTTTACATTTTCATTAAACATTGTAGTATCAACTGGAATTCCAATTTGATGAATTTCTTTTGTTCTAAATTTTTTTAATTGTTTGAAAAGATCATCTGCATTAGCTACACATGCAACAGCATCATCTAAGATTTTTTTATGAAATTTCCTTTCAAAATAATTTAATGATGGTAAAGGATCTTTGAGATATTCTAACTTTGGATTTTTGATAAATGGTGGTACTCTTAATGCACTACCAACGAAATAAATTATATAATTTAAGTTTGCCAAATATGCCAGTCTTGCCCCAGACCATGATTGAACCAGAATCAAATCATAATCATCTTTTATTTCTAAAATTTTCTTTAATTGATCTTTAATGTTTAATGAATCAAAAAATTCTACATCTTCTTTAATATCTGTTAATTTGCTTGCTGTATCCCAACGAAAATTTATTACATGAATATTTGACTTTTTAACAAACTTTTTTAAGATAACTGCATTATTAGCTAAATCACCAATTGCTAAAATTTTAATTTCCAACTTTTTATTCCTATTTCAATCAACTAATACATCTTTTTAGTTTTAAAAAATAATTCTAAATTAATATCAAATCAACTTAATTTACTAATATCTTTAAATATCAAAATCATTTAAATAAAAAAATGAACATTTTGGTAGTTGCTGCACACCCTGATGATGAAACTATAGCTATGGGTGGCACTTTGAAAAAATTATCTGAAGACCATTTCATAAAAATAATGTTCTTGGCAGATGGTATTTCAGGAAGGCGTAAACCTGGTTTTAAAACAATACCAAAATGGGAAACTACTGAAAAAGACAAAAAAAACATGTTAAAAGAAATTGAAGAAAGAAAAACTCATGCAAAAAATGCTTTAAAGCATTTAGGAGTAAAAGAAATGAGTTTTTTTGGTGCGCCTAGTGAAGAATTGAGTGAAATTCCTATGTTAAAAATCACTAAATTAGTTGAAGAAGAATTATCTAAGAGAGAATATAGTGTAATTTTTACACATCATTATAATGATTTGAGTAATGATCATAAAATTGCTTTTGAAGCATGTATTACTGCTGCTAGACCTCTAGAAACTTCTACAGTTTCTACAATACTTTCATTTGAAGTTATATCTTCACCTGATTGGAATAAACCTTATAAGTTTCGACCAAATCTATTCATAGATATTTCATCAGAAATTAAAACTAAACTCAAAGCACTATCTGAATATAAACATGAAATTCGAAAATTCCCTCATCCTAGATCAAATGAAACTACAGAAGCTGTCGCAAAAAGATGGGGTAGTTTAAATGGGTTTACACATGCTGAAGCATTTGAAATTGTCACTAGTAGAATGACTGATTTAAAAAGGATGTCCTTATTTTAGAATAAGAATGGTAAAACCAATTACTGATGTTTTAAAAATTATTTCTTACATTCAGACAAAAAATTATACACTTTCAAATAAATCAAATCTTAATGTTTTTTCATTCAAACCCATTAATTCTGCAAAAATCGGTGATGCCACTTTTTGTTTACAATATGATGAAGATGCTAAAAAATTAATTTTAGATTCTGATGCATCTGTAATTTTTTGTTCTAAACATTTACAAAAAATATCTTTTAAAACAGAATCAACATTAATTTTTCTTGATGATCCTAGATTGTGGTTTTTACGTTGTTTAAAATTTTTTACTGATCTTTCAAAACAACACCAAATTCATTCAACTTCAATTATAGAATCTAAAAAAATTGGAAAAAATGTTCACATTGGACCATTTACGTTTATTGGAAAAAATGTACAAATTGGGGATAATTCAATAATTGAAAATGGTGTTCATATTTTTGATGATTGTAAAATTGGAAAAAATGTAAAAATTCAATCATCTACTGTGATCAATTCTTCTAGTTTTGGACCAAGGCGTAATGAAAATAATGAATTAGAAACATTTCCAAATTTAGGTTCAGTAATAATTAAAGATGATGTTGAAATTGGTGCTAATACCTCAATTTTACCTGGTATATTGGAAAATACTGTAATTGGAATTGGTACTAAAATAAGCGATCATGTCTATATTGGTTCTGGCATGAAAATTGGAAAACATTGTATGATTACAGGTCATACTTATTTTGGAGGTAGTTCTATTTTAGAAGATTTTGCATATGTTGCACCTGGTTCAATTGTTAGAAATGGAATAAAAATTGGAAAATATGCTTTTGTGGGGATGGGTTCCGTAGTAACAAAAAATGTAAAATCAAACACAACTGTAATTGGAAATCCTGCAAAAATTATTAAAAAAAATTCAGATTCAAATTATATTTCTTCATAGAATTTTTTCAGAAAATCATTTTTATCCATATATTTATTATATTTAGAATATTTTTGTATTCTATCTTTATTTTTTACATCACAAAAATGACTAAATCTTTTATCTAAAATAAGTGGTACTTGTATTACATGTTTATACCATTTTCTTAATTGTTTTTCATTGGCTAATCTACCTTCTATGGCAAATGCATAATCATATTTGTTTTTTTCATCTTTAAAATTTGATATATCAGTACTAATTTTATTAGATAATTTTTCAATTTTATATTCATTGGATTTAACTTTATCTACAAATTCAAGTAATGATAACGGAATTTTATTATTCATAAAATAACAACTATTATCTAAATCATATACAATCCATTTATTCAAATTTTTTCTAAAAATTTCAATTAGTATATGTCCATTATCATAACTATTCCATGGATCTATCGTTAAAGTTGAAACTATTCGTGTGTTTATATTTAATTTTTGTAAAAAATTATTTGTCCATGAAACTAAAGGACCACATGTAGCAAAAATTTTTGATTGTAATGCTTTTTGCTGGATTTCGGTATATGATTTTTTATCATCAGAATTCCCATGTGTAAATATCCAACAAATTGATGAAAGTAATGCATCAATATTTTCTTCAAATACAATTCTTTGTTGATTTACTTTGGTTGGAAAAACAAATCTGTATAATCCTTCATCTACTAATTCATAATTTTCATTACCAAATTGATAATTCCCTTTTTTAATGATTAAGGAATTTGGTAGAAATTGGCTTTTTTCTTTTTTAGATATGGATATTTCCTTGATATTTTCTAGAAATGCATAATATACAAATGATGTATTCATATCCGAAGAAGGCGGGTCAACATTTTTTTCTTTTAAACCTACCTCGCCTAGAAATTTACCACCTAATTTTTTGATTTTAGAATTCACACTTATTCGCCTTCATTATTATGTTGTTTCATTATTGAATAAAATAGTTCATAATTAATTTTAAACATTTTCACATTATATTCAAATTCTAAATCTTTTGAATCAAATTCTTTTTCTAGATACAAATAATCATTTTCATTCAAAATAATACTCCTCAAGAATTCTTGTCTGTCCTTCTTATCATCAATTACTATATGTGTTAACCCATTTTGCTTATTTTCAACAATAAATTCTTCTAATGTTTTATAGTTTGAAGTCGAAATTATTTTTGTTCCATCAATTTCAAAATCATATAAAGAGGGAATTTTTTTTTCATGTATTTTTGATGACAGCAAATAATTAGATTCTGGGTAATACTCATTTACCCCTCCCACATTATCTGCTATTTTTTCTGCTATAACAAATGCTTCTTTTTCGTGTTCTGTATCCAATTGAATTTCTAGAAATATAACTGATGTAATTGTCATTACAATTATTATTATTATGGATAATTGTAATTTTTTATTTTTAAATTTATTAAAAATTGGATTTATTGTGTAAAGTGAAATTACACATAATAGTGGATATAGTACGTATAGATATCTAGTATCTTGAATATCTCGTGAATATGCATAAAAAGCTGGAACTGACAATGTTATCCCTGTAATAATTAACATCCAATTTTTTGTATCTCTATTTTTCATGATCTTAAAAAACCCATATGGCACTATGAGAAAAAACATCGGTATTGCCACCCATCCAAAATACATAACATAATTGTAAAACCCCTTTAACATCATCTCGAAAATTATATGTTCGTTATCATTTCCTTCTGCTACACCTTGGTAAAACAATGGGCCTGCTGCTATGTGATTCACTAATCCATCATTTCCTAATGTTTCACTTCGTATGTGTGCCATAGGAAGAAGTATTAAAACAAAAATTAGTACTGCAAAAAAGATTTTAAGATAAAATTTTTTTTCTTTTCTAAATCTAACTGTAAAAATAATTACTAATGGAATAATTAAAAGTAAGCCTTCATATCGAACTAATGCAAATAATCCAGCAATTACAAATGATATATAGATCATTTTTTTATTATTGCTCAAAAATAATGATAATGATATTACACCTAGAAAAATAAATAATGATTCTGTTATACCTAAAATTGAATTTTGTATGATTCTTGGTTCTAACACAAAAATAGCAGCACCAATTATTGCAATTTTTTCGTCAAAAAATTTTTTGCATAAATAATATACAGGAATAATAGTTAATACTGAAATACAAATTGAAACAATTCGTTGAATATTCATATAATCAAAATAATTATCAGAAGGGAACAAATTAAAAAAAACATATAGTAATGTAGGCCATCCATTATTTGGCGAAGAATATCCTTTAGGAAATTCATCTAATATCATCATGTCAGTTGCATAATTGAAATAACCAACTGCATCCAAAATTAGAGGAATTTCAAATGGCACATAATAAAACCTAATAATTCCACCTATGATCCCAATAATGATTAGTGAAATGACAATATAGTGTTTACAAATAAACTGATTAACTGCATTGTTGTTTTGAATTAATTTATTCTCTTTCACACTATCCATTATTTCTCTCTCCAAATTTACTTACTAATACTAAATAGCAAGCCTCTACAGAAGTAGAAATTACTAAAGTAATTGATAAACCAATTATGCCAAAAATTGGACCTAAAGTCATAAAACCTGTTGTCATAATCACGATTGAAAATATTTTACTCATTAAAACATACTTGCTTTTTTCTAAAGCCAAGAATTTTGATCTATATAACATTGTAATTGTAGCTGGAATCACACTAAAACTGATAATTTGGATTGCAACAATTGTTTCTATGTACTGTGGAAATAGATGGGGAATAACCATTGGTAAAAATATTGATGATAAAATAGAGATTAATATTGAAATTAATATTGTTCCTTTTTTGAGATTTTTATTTTTAATTCCAGATGAATCTTGTGGAAGAATATATTTGAAAACTATGCTTGAAAATACCATTAACACAACAAAGAATTGTAACGCTAAAGCATAGTTACCTAATAATTCAAATCCTAAGAGTGGCGCAATGATTATTTTATCTATTTGTCCTGTAAAACTACCTGATAAATTTGTGAAATAATTATTTATGATAAAATCTTTTCTTTGTTTTAATTGAGAAAAAATAATTTTCTCTTTTTTTAATTCTTTTACTACTATGATTATGTAAGGTAAATAAGATATTATTAATGCAAAAATAATACCCTGTTCTCCAAAAATAAAATAAAATCCTAAACCTATTACTAATGTGAGTATTTTTTGTAATAAAATAAATATTAAATATTTTTTAAATAATTTTCTTCCAAGTAAAACTCCTGTAGATAAATCCATGATTATATACCCAAAAATTAATAGTGCTGCATCAATTCTAGCAAGCAAAATTATAACAACTAGTGAAGAAATAAAACCTGCAATTAATGAAATAAAAAATAATGTTGAAATTATTTTTACATTTTTTGCAGCGTATACGCTTAAAACATTAGAATTTCCTATTAGTGATATTATTTGTGCTATTCCTGCAATTCCTAAATAATAATGAATTTCACCATATGAACTACTGCTTAGTTGTGATGCTATAAAAAACCAAAATATTGCAGTTATACCGCTACCTACGGTATCTGCAAATCCTATACTTGCTAATCCTTTTAAATCTGCTAACTTCGTTAAATAATTTTTTAAATAGTTCTTCATTTTTTTACCTTTTAAAAATAATTTATGCTAGTGTTTCTACTTATCCTTTATAACAGCAATAAGTGAATATAGTAAAATTGCATTCATCAATAAAATCATTCCAACTATTGTAGAACCTACTGCGATTAATGCCAATACTGGTGGAAAGTTTCCAAATTGAGTAAAGTATTGTATTGTCCACACAACAAAAAATAGACCTATTGCTGACAAAATTCCTCCTGGTATACCATAAAATTTCAAAGGATGCTCCATCGATGTAAATTTCAAAGTACTAAAAATAACAGAAGCTCCATGTGATACTGGATTATGTGTTGATGTATTTCCTTCATATGAAATTTTGATTGGTACCTCTACAATGAGAAATTTTTTCTGACTTGCTTTAATTAAAATCTCCGTAGAAATTCCCATCCCCTGATCGGTTGGATGAATTTTACTTATAACCTCATTATTGTATGCTCTAAATCCACTTTGTGAGTCTGTTAAATTTTCGTTCATAGATATGTTAGTTAGTTTTGTGATTGCTTTAATTCCTAATTTCCTGTAATCAGGTACATCCCCCACATTTTCTTCAAGAAATCTTGAACCAATTACTATATCTGCCTCTTTTTTCATTATTGGTTCTACAACATTTTGAATATCCTCAATTCTATGTTGACCATCTGCATCAAATGTTACTAAAATCTCCGAATTCATTTCTTTAGCTTTGAGAAATATGCTTCTAATTGCTGCTCCATACCCTAAATTCTTAGAATGATTGATAACAATTACTCCTAATTCCTCTGCAATTTTGTTAGTTAGATCTGATGAACCATCATTACATACAATTATTTTATTAGTTATTTTTTTTAATTTTAAAATTATTGATGCAATATTTTTTTCTTCATTAAATGCTGGTATACCTACTACTATTTCCAAATCTATTTTGACCTATGTTTTCAGGTTTATAATGTTGATGATCAAAATAATACTGATTATCTTCATTTCTATCTAGAATTTTTAATAGTTTGAATTACTGTATCTTGTTCTTTTTTTGTTATATTTGGATACATTGGTAATGAAATAATTTCTGAATATGCATCCTCACTGTTAATAATGTCATCATAGATTTTTCCTTTTTTAGTAAACATTGTAAATTTATGTAATGGTTTGTAATGTACTGATGTTCTAATACCTTCAGAAAGTAATTTCTTAAATAAATCATCTCTAGATATTCCAAAACTTTTCTTAATTTTTATTATATGAAGATGATATACGTGATTGTTATTATTTAAAATTTCAGGACTTTCAATCCCTTCTATTTCTTTTAATTTTAAATAATAATATTTTGCAGCATTTTTTCTTTGTAAATTTAATTTTTTTATTCTTTTTAATTGATTTATTCCTAGTGCTGAACGAATTTCATCTAATCTATAATTATAACCTGGTTCGATAACATCATAATCCCAAGGTTTTCCTGATGAAAATCTATTAGATAATGATCTTGTTAATCCATGATTACGTGCTGTTAAGACATATTTTGCAATATTTTTTGAATTTGTAATTATCATACCACCTTCAATTGTTGTAAAATTTTTTGTAGGATAGAAACTAAAACAACCTGCATCTCCAAATGTACCTACATGTTTTCCTTTTTTTCTAGTTCCAATTGCATGTGCACAATCCTCAATTATTTTTAAATTATTATTTTTTGCAATTTTTTTAATTTTATCTATATTACAGATTTTACCTGCAAAATGAACAGGAATTATTACTTTTGTTTTTTTTGTAATACTTTTTTCTATTGATTCTATTGATATGTTAAGATCATTATCTATATCTGCAACTACTGGTGTGGCACCCGTAAATAATACTGAACTAGCAGTTGCTACAAATGTCATATCGGGAATGATTACTTCGTCACCCTTTGTTATTCCTAAAGATTTCAATGAAAGATGTAATGCAGAAGTTGCATTAGATACACCAATTGCATATTTTGCACCTGTAAATTTAGCAAAATTATCTTCAAATTTTCGTAGTAATGGGCCATCTGTAAGTAACGGTAAATTTAATGCATTTTTAACGGCTAATTGATCCTCTTTAGAAATAGATGGATAAAAAAATGGTACTTTAATTTTTGAATTTTTGAACACATCTTGTTTTTTATCTTGCATTCTATCATCACTTATTTTGAGTACTATTAAATTCATTTAGAATTTTTTCGTATAATTTAAAAACTTCTTTTGACATTACTTCTGAATTACATTCAGTTTGAATTTTTTCAAATCCATTTTCACCCAATCTTTGAATTTTATTTTTATCTCTAAATAATTCTATTATTGCATTTCCTAATTGTTCATAATTTTCTGATTCAACTAATATGCAATTTTTATCATCATTAATTGTATGTGGAATTCCATGTACATTTGTACTAATTACTGGTTTTTTAAATACAAAACCTTCAAGTGGTGTTAGTGGTGATAATTCCCATCTTGATGGCAATACTAGAAATTCACATTCATCATATGCTTCAATAACTTCTTTTCTTGTAGGATTTTTAATTACTTGAATAAAATTTTCTATTTTAAATTCTTTTATCATTTTCATCATTTTTTCTTGATATCCAAAATCAACTCCCATGATTATGATTTTAAATTCTTTATCAATCATTTTTTCTTTAATATGATTAATAGCTAATAGCAATAAGTCAATTCCTTTTACTTTGTTGAATCTTCCTAAAAATAAAATAAAAGGATAATCTATTTTAAATTTTTTCCTTAAATTCTTTTTTTCTATATTGAATTGCTTTAAATCAATTCCATTTTTAACAATGCTAATTTTTGATTTATCACTAAATTCTAGAAATATCCTTTTTTCATATTCATTTGCTACTATAATTTTTGATGATTGTTTAATTATGAATTTAATTATTGGTTTTTGTAGAGTATAAAGAATTTTTGTTAATATTCCTGATGTTTTTAAATTTGGATGAGTTGTTAATCCACCTTGATCTGCTATAACTAATGGGATTTTCTTTTTTTTAGAAATTAATGCTGCTATAAATGATTGAAAACTTCTAATTCCAACTGTATGTATAATATCCATTTCTTCTTTTAACATTTGATTATACATTCCAAAATTTAGATAGTATAATGCAAAAGAAAACCATACATGTGTTCTTTTAATTAAAAAATTATGTATTTTTTCTTCTTTTGGTAAATTTTTATTAAATGTTTTTGGATTATTTGCAAAATCTAGATCTGTGGTGAAAATAGTAACTTGATTGTCATTTTTTGAAAATTCTTTTGCAAGATCCACACATAAAAATAAGATTCCTCCAAATTGTGTTGCAGGCAATGATGCAGGACAACATAATGCAATTTTCATATTCTAACATTTTTTCTTATTATGCTTCTAGTTAAAGTAAATAACGTATCATTATAACAGATGAAAATTATTATAAAATCTAACTAATATATGTAAAATTTATGAATAAAAATGATAATGGGTAAAATATCGATTATTTTTCAAATATTAACAAAATCAATTTTTAAACCAAAATTGGTCAAAGATGTACTTGAAGAGAGGAGACAGAGTCAAGAAAATGAAGATCATAAGAATTACAAATACACCTATGATTTTGATTCAATTGAAGATTTTTTTAAAAATATATTTCCAACAAAAGACGTAAACGAAAAAGAATTAGAAGAATTAGAATTACATGTAGAACAAAATTTAAAAAAATTAAAAAATGAAAATTATCCATCAAAGAAAAAACCTTATCCAACAGATTATTCAATCAATTCAGATTCAAGAAAATTTTTGTATTATTTATGTAGAATTTTAAAACCAAAAAATGTTATAGAAACAGGAGTTGCATATGGAATTAGTAGTTCATATATTTTACAAGCATTAGAAGATAATAAATTTGGGAAATTATATTCAATAGATTCTATTTTTAGACCATGGCAAACTGAAGAAATGATTGGTAGTATAATTCCTAAAAAATTAAAAAATAAATGGAAATTAGTAATTGGAAAATCTACAGAAAATTTAGAAAATATTTCAAATGAAGTTAAAGATTTAGATATTTTTATTCATGATAGTTCTCATACATATGAAAATATGATGTTTGAATTTAATACTATAATAAAAAAAATAAAAAAAGATGGAGTAATTATTTCAGATGATATAATAGATAATGATGCATTTTATGATTTTACTAGTGTAAACAATGTAAAAAAGTATGTAGTAAAAGTAGAAGGTAATCAGGGATTAGGTATAATTATAAAAAATTAATTTTTTTTAGCATATAAAAATCCAATATCCGAAAATAATTTTTTAGTTTCTATTTCAAAATTTTGTTTCAACAAAATTTCTTTTAATTCGATCAAAAATTCAGGATGTGAATCAGCCATATGATATTCTATTACCAATTTATCAATTTTTTGAAAATATTCTAATGGAAGATTTTTTATAATTTCATACTCTGCACCTTCACAATCAAGTTTAAGAAAATTACATTTTTTAATATTATTTTCATCAAAAATTTTCATTAAAGATGTTGAGTTAACAATTATATTTTCAGATGATTTTGAAAACATACTATGTCCAGATTCATCATTATTCATAAATAATTTTATAGTTGAATTAGATTTCGATACAGCTAAATTAAAAATTTTAACATTCTTTAAATTATTTATGGTAATATTTTCTTTTAATACATTAAAATTTTCTTTTACTGGTTCATATGAATAAATATTACCATTTTTACAATTTTGTGATGCATATAGAGTGAACAAACCAATATGTGCCCCTATATCTATCACTGTATCACTTGATTTAATATCAAAATTCTTTTTTGCATATTCTTCAATTAACCATACATGTGTTAGTGCCATAAGATCTGTAGAATTTACTCTTAGCAAAATTTTAACTTCTTTTTTTGTTTCAATAATTACTGTAGATTTTTTTATCAATTTTAAATAAACAATTGGATATAACCACCAATTTTTAAATAATTTTATTACTCTAAGAATTATTTTGAGTTTTTCCGTAGTTGGTTTCACATTATGATAATTTTAGAAAGGATGTATTAATTTAATTCGAAAGAATTCACTTTTAACTAACTTTTTTCCAAAAAATACATGAAAATTATGATTACTGGTGGATTAGGATTTGTAGGGAGTCATTTAGCAGAGGAATTTTCTAAAAATGGTCATAAAATTACTGTTATTACTAGAAGTTTAAATAAAAAATCAAATATTCAAAACCAAAAGAAAATTAAAATTGAAAAAATTGATGTGACAAATTTAAAACAACTAAGTAATTCTATTGATACAAATAAACCTGATTTGATAATACATTTAGCAGGTGAAACTTCTCATTCAAAATCATTTGAAAATCCTATTGATGATGTAGATTCAAATTCTAAATCAACTTTATTTATTTTAGAAAAAATTAGAACAATGAAAAAAAAATGTTCATTTGTTTTGGGAAGTACATTTATTGTTGTTGGTAAACCAAATAAACTTCCTGTAACTGAAGACACTCCCTGTAACCCTACTACCCTTTATGGAACAAATCGTCTTGCTAGTGAATTTTATTGTAAAATTTATCATAATGTTTATGGAATTAATACAAAAATTTTTAGAATAACAAATTCTTTTGGACCCAAGGAACAAACTATTCCTACAAAAAATGCTGTTAATTATTTAATTCATGAAGCATTTAATGGAAATAATATTACTATATTTAATCAAGGAAAAATTTTTAGAGATTTGATATACATAACTGATGTTATTTCAGGCATTAAAACAATTATTACTAAAGGTAAACCTGGAGAACTTTATTGGATTTCATCATCTAAAAAAACTTGGTTTTATCAATTAGGAAATTTATTAGAAAAAATTACTAATTCTAAAATTAATTATATTAAAACTCCAACTTATACAAAAAAAGTTGATGTAGGGAATTTTGTTGTTAATAATTCTAAGTTAAGAAAATTAGGATGGACTCCAAAAGTTTCCGTTGAAAAAGGAATTGTAAAAACTTTAGATTATTTTAATTCTCAAAAATAATTATTGTTGAAAACATTTTCATATCTAATTTTAGTATATATAGAATAAATAGAATTTTTGAAGTTAAAATATGCACAAGTATTAAATAAAATCTAAATAGATTTTTTTTATTGTTCTCACCTGAAATTACGTTTGTTAATCATGCTTCTGTAATTTTTTCATTTAAAAAAATTAGATTGATTACTGATCCTTGGCTATTTGGAAGTGCTTTTAATAATAGCTGGGAATTAATTTCTGAATCAAAAATGCGTGTAGAAGATTTTAAAGATATTTCTCATATCTGGTTTTCACATGAACATCCTGATCATTTTAATCTTGGCGTTTTAAATTCAATACCTGAAGAAGTTCGGAGGGAAATAACTGTTCTTTTTCAAGATACCTTAGATCATAGAGTTGCTAAAAAATGTAGAGAATTAGGATTTTCAGTAATTGAGATGAAACATAATGAATTCTATAAACTTGATGATGATTTTCAAGTTAAATGCAGACCTTATCTTTTGTATGATTCATTATTGTATTTGGAAATAGGTGATAAAAAAATTCTAAATCTTAATGATTGTGGGGTTGATAGTATTTGGCAAGCTGAATATATTCAAAAAATTACTGGTAATGTTGATTTACTTTTAACACAATTTGGTTATGCTGCTCATATAGGTGATCCTGAGGATGTACAATTACGGAAGGAGACATCTAAAGAGAAATTAATGAGAATTAAAATTCAATCTAAAGTATTTAATGCAAAATACGTTATTCCTTTTGCAAGTTTTGTTTGGTTTTCACATAAGGATAATTTTTACATGAATGATGAGGTGAATAAAATTAGAAATGTTGAAGAATTTATTAAAACTGAAACTAACTCTATTCCAATAATTCTTTATCCTGGTAATAATTGGATTTTAGATCAAGAACATGATAATAATCAAGGAATCAAACTTTATGAAAATGATTTTGCAAAAGAACATGTACCACATAAAAATTCTCCTAAAATTCCTTTAGAAGATCTTCAATCAGACTCAAATAACTACATTACAAATATTCGTAATCGAAATAATTGGACTTTAATTAAATTGGCTCATTCTATTTCATTTTTGAAAACTGCAAAAATATATCTTAAAGATTTAGAACTCTCAGTTGAATTTGATCTAATTCATGGACTTAATCAATCAGATTTTTCAAAAAGTGATGCTGATATTATTCTAGATTCTGATAGTCTTGCATTTGCATTCAAATTTGATTATGGAGCTGACACATTATTGGCTAATGCAAGATTTCATAAATCTGGAGGTAGAACTATGATTTTCTTTAGGCAATTTATGATTGGAACCCTTAACAATAATGGAAGAACATTTCCACTTGGAATTATTGGATTTTTGCTACGAGAAAGAAGCATGTGGAAATCTCTTTTTGTTGAAGCTATATTGGGTAAATATGATTTTGAATAATTTGAAATATTATTTTATTAAAAATTTACGCGTGTAATTTTACTCAATTTTTCAAAAATTTTGTTTAAAAAATCATTACTCTCTTTTTCTATTACCCATTTGGGAACTTCAATTTTGTTTGTAAATTTTTTAATAATTTCATTATCATCTATAATTCTATTTTTTTGAATTAAATTATGATTTCTTGAAATTTGATTATGATTTTTTAAAATGTCAAAATTTGCTTTAATTTTTTCTGATATGAATCCCTTTTTTAAATAAAATAATGTTATAGCAAGATCTACTAATATGAGAGATGGAAGCATTTTAAAAATTGTTTTTTTACTAAAATTTTTTCTTAAACAATATAGTCTATTTCGCTCCATTAAAAAAAACTTTAATGAATTCCATTTGAAACTATATCCTTCTAGTGGATGATAAATAATTGATTTATGAATGTAAAAAGATTTTATTCCTTTTAATCTACCTTTCCAACATAAATCTAAATCATCATGATAAGCAAACAAGTATGAATCAAAATTTCCAATTTTCCTAAAATTTTTTGATGATGAAAATAAACATGTCCCTGAAGCATACCCTACTTCTTCATCTTTTTCAAATTGTCCTTCATCTTTTTCTCCTTTACCTCTAGAAAATCCAAATCCAAATAATTGAATCATATTTCCTGCACTAATTATGGTTGAATGATCTGTTGTAGCTAAAATTTTTGGTTGATATAGCCCATCACCATATTTTCTAAAAGCAATTAATAATTCATTTAACCAATCTGGTTCAACAATTACATCCGGATTTAAAATAACTAAAAAATCACCATTTGCTTTTTCTATTCCTATGTTATTTCCTCCACAATATCCTAAATTTTTCTCATTTTCAATCAATATTATATCTGTAAATTTTTCTTTACACTTTTTATGACTATTATCTTTTGAAACATTATCTATAACTATTATTTCAAAATTCTTATAATTTGAATTAGAAATTGATTCGATACATTCTAAAAGTAAATTACCTGCATTATAATTTAAAATAATTATGCTGATTAGAGGTTTTTTATTTTCCATATCTTCTTTAATCTATCCTTATTCCTATTAAAAATTCATCAATTACAAATAATTAAAATAATATCTTTGTACCTTCACCTAATAGAAGTACCTGTTCATTTTTAATTTTATTTTGTTTAATACTAGAATTTGATGAAATAATACTATTTTTCAAATTTACATTTTTTTCAATTTCACAATTATTCATTATTATTGAATCTCTGATGATTCCTCCTGAAATAATACATTCATTTCCAATACTAGTATTAGGTCCAATGATTGTATTTCCTGAAATTTTACATTTCTCTCCAATAATTACTGGTCCTTTAATTTTTACTTCGTCGTCAATACATGTTTCATTTCCTACTGATACTTTACCTTCAATTGACACTGTAGGATCTTTTTTTCCTTTAAACTCTGGAATTATATTTTCTAAAATAGCTTTATTTGCATTAATAATATCTTCTGGTGTGCCAGTATCTTTCCAATAATCAGTAATCATTTTGTAAGTGATGGGATATTTTTCATTCAATAACATATCTAAGGCATCTGTAATTTCTAATTCGTTTCTCCATGAAGGTTTTAATCTTTTAATCACATCAAAAATAATTGGAGTTAAAAAATAGATTCCTGTAACTGCTAAATTTGTTGGAGGGTTTTTTGGTTTTTCAATAATTTTTTTAATTTGTCCATTCTCTATATCTGCAATTCCAAATCTACTTGGATTTTCTACTTCACACAAAAGTATTGTTGCTGCATCATTAGATTTTTCAAAATTTTCTCCAATTTGTTTAATTGATTTTTGAATAATATTGTCTCCTAAGAAAACTAAAAATTTTTGATTATTAACAAAATCTTCACACAAACTAATTGCATGTGATATTCCTCTGGGAAAATCTTGTTGTATATATGTAATTTTCACTCCAAATTTTTCTCCATTTCCATAATACTCTCTAACTTTTTGTGAACCTATACCTCCTATAATTATCGCAATTTCTTTAATTCCTACCTCTTTCATAGATTCAATACAATATTGAGACATCGGCTTATTTGCAATTGGGAGTAATTGTTTTGGACCTGTATGGGTTAATGGTCTTAATCTTGTTCCATGCCCTGCATGAAGTAAAATTCCCTTCAAAGTTTTATCACTTCTTGTTTCATCTGTTACTCCTAATTTTTCCAAGGGGTTCCATTAAAAGTATTTTTTTCAATATTTTTCCACCACTTTGGGTTTTGTAAATACCAGTCAATAGTATTTTGAATACCCTTATCAAAATTTATTTTTGATGACCAATTAAGAGAATTTCTTATTTTTGAGGAATCTAAACTATATCTAAAATCATGTCCAGGTCTATCTTCAACAAATTCTATCAATTCTTCGGATTTATTCATTAGTGAAAGTATTTTTTTAACAATTGTAATATTATCAATTTCATTATTAGCTGAAATATTATATGATTCTCCAGTTTTTCCCTTATGTAAAACATCTATTATTGCATTACAATGATCATTTACATGAATCCAATCACGAATATTTTTTCCAGTTCCATAAATAGGAATTTTTTGGTTATTTTCTGCAAGTAATAATGTTTTAGGTATTAATTTTTCAGGAAACTGATGTGGACCATAATTATTTGTACAGCGTGTAATTATACAATCACATTCATACGTTTTAACATATGAATTTATAATTAATTCTGCAGATGCTTTAGATGAAGCATAAGGACTAGATGAATTTAATTTAAATTTTTCATTAGCACTTTCATTTTCTAAACTTCCAAAAACTTCATCTGTAGAAATTTGAATTAGACGTTTTTTATGCAATTTTATTTGTTCTAAAATATTATGAACTCCAATAATATTAGAATCCATAAATGGTTTTGCATTTAAAATACTTCTATCTACATGTGATTCAGCTGCAAAATTTATAACAATATCTGATTCACTAACTAATTTTTTACAAAGTTCAGTATCACAGATATTTCCTTTTACAAATTTATAGTTATTTGAATTTTTTAAAGAAGTTAAACTAAGATGATTTGAACCATAACGTTCATCATCTAAGTTAATTATACTATAATCTGTATAATTTTCTAAAATATTTTTAATAAAATTACTTCCAATGAATCCTAAACCACCTGTAACTAATAATTTCATATTATAGATTTAAAAAAATGATGAAATAATGCTTTCTATCAAAATCTCTTTTATTGAGTAGTACAATTTTTTAGTAATCAATATAGATTTAAAACTTAATTGACAGTAATATGAGGCAAAACAATGATTGATTCTAAATTTATTGTAAAATTAGAAAAGCATGAAACAAAGGATATCCATGATAATCATACAAATGGTGAATTAACAGTAATTTGGAGAGATTGGGATAATATAATTAAAAATCATCCAAAAATGGTGTATGTAAGTTCAGTAAATGCTGATGAGGTAAAAGGACCACATATCCATACAAAAAGAGAAAGTTATTTTACTTGTATAGAAGGTAAAGTTGTTTTCATTTTAAAAATTAAGGATGGAATATATCAAGAAATTATTTCTAGTAATGACAATCCGGTAATGGTGCATATCCCAAAAAATATTCCATCAGCACATATTAATTTATCAAAAAATACCTCGAAAATTCTAGCATTAGCAGATATTTCCTGGAAACCTAATGATAATGAAATGGAAAACTGTCAATTTGATGATTATGATTGGAATAAGTGGACAAGAAAATAAATTATGAAATTATTTTTTTTTGATGAATCAAACACTCTAATAGATATTGAAAAATTAGAAAGTCTAAAAATAATTACATTTGATCATAAATCACATATTTTATTAAAAAATAAACAAATAGAACATCAAATTTCAGACGAATTTTTGGATGAACAAATATCTAAAGAAATAACAAAAAGAAATTATCAATTAATACAGTGGTATAATTTAGATTTAATCAAAGAAAAATTAACTTTTCATGAAGTAAATATTCCAAAATTATTCACTGATGAATTTACTAGTAGTTTATTAAAAATATTAAAAAAAGTAGTAGAAATACAAAATATTCTTAAAAAATATCCAAATATAGAAATTATTACTTCTAATGAGTTATATGATATTACAAAAATTTTTAGTACTTCAATATTTAAAATTGAAAAAAATCATAATGAAAAATTTTATTTTGATGAAATAAATACATCATTTACAATTGCAAATAAAAAATTTGATTTTAAAATTTCAAATAAAAAATATCAAAAATTAAAACAAATTTTAGAAAATATATTTTCAGTGATTAATAGGAATAAAAATGATCAAATAAAAAATTTTACATTAATTTTAGAACTAAATACAGAACAATTTAAAAATTTTTTGATTGAATCAAAGAATAAAGAAATGTCAATTTCATATTATGGAAGAAGAAGACCTGCAATTTGGAATAAAAATACATTTAATATAATTAGAAAATCAAATTGTAATATTATTTCTAAATCTAAAATAATAGAGCAAAATCATGAAATTGAAGTTGAAAAAAATACTAAAAAATATTTAAAAATCATTAATGAAATAGTAGAAGAACAAATCTTAGAAAATTATTTTAATATATTTGATATATGCATATGGTCAATTGTCAAAAAAAAGATAAAGGAGTTAATGGAACCTCGTTTAAAATTAGTAATAGAGGAAATAATATTAGGTGAAAATTTATTAAAAAAAAATAAACCTAAAACAATTATTATGATTTCTGAAGCTGGAAGATCTGAACAAATAATTTCAACATTAGCAAAAAAATACGATGATATAGATATTTTACATTTACAAGAAGGTGCCCATTGTGATACACAAGAAGCCTTTGAAAATACTTTTTCACAAGGAGTATACCCAATTCTTGCAGACAAGTATATTGTATGGGGTGATACATACAAACAAGACGCAATAAAAGTAGGGAAAATTGAGAAATCTAAAATTGAGGTATTAGGTAGTCCAAGATTTGAAAATTTAAAATTTGAACAGAATCAAAACCATGAAGAATATGTTCTCTTAGCTACAATGCCGCCACAGATTGAAGAAATGGGTGGTTTAAACGTCAAAAATCTTGAAAATTATAAAAAATCAATTATTAGAATTTGTGAAATTGTAACAAATATGAATAAAAAAATGAAAATTAAACTTCATCCAGCTGTAGAAATATTAGACTTGCCAAATTTGATTAAAAATAAATTCTCAGGAATTGAAGTAATTTATCAAGGAGATATTAATCCATTAATTCGTAATTGTAGTGAATTAATTGTTACAGGTATATCAACAGTAATTATTCAAGGTCAAATTTTAAAAAAACCAGTTATTTCCATACCATTAATTGAATATTATTGGGGGGAGCCATCAGTGTATAAAAGTAAATCATGTATAATTTCAAAAATAGAAGAATTAGATTCAATTTTAAATAAACTTACAAATGATTTAGAATTTAGGAAAAATATGATTAAAAATGCAGATGTATATCTTAAATCTTGTATAACAAATAAGGAATCAAGTTCAGAAAAGCTTTGGGAATATATTAAAAGTAGAGAATAACAGGAAGGTAGAATTTAACATGGTAAGACAAATAAAATTATTTGATCCTTTAATTGATTCATTAGCAAGTGATGTTCATACTGCAATCTACCTCACAAGTAATGGTTAAATTTTTACAAGATTATATTTCAAATTTGAGTAATTCTATCTATCGATCTTACTCATTCATAAAAAATAGTCTTAATCACTCCTAAATTTTTATTTTATATTTGGTTTTTTGATTGTATTATCAATTTTTGAATTTCATCTATGGACATTTTTTCTACATTTTCAGATGAATATTCATTATTATATGATATTTTTTTTATCTTTCCATTATATGATTCTGATACTTTTTCGTCACTTACCCAATTTGGATTTGAAATCATAAATTTATCACCTAAATCCCATGCATCTCTAGATTCTTCTTCACTGATTAAAACTTCATGAAGTTTTTCTCCTGGTCTAATTCCAATTGTTTCCATTTCTGCATTTGGAAATAAATTCTGAAATGCTTTCACTATGTCTAAAATTGTATATGCTTCCATTTTGGGAATGTAGATTTCAGATGGTTTACCATTTTCAGTACAATCTAAAATAAAATTAAGAGCTTCATCCATTCTTATAGAGAATCTTGTCATATCTTTATTTGTAATAGTAATTTTTCTCTCATTTTTAATTTGTTCAAGAAATTTGGGAATAATTGAACCACTACTTCCAAAAACATTTCCATATCTTACAGCAATAAATTCCGTACTGTGTTTTTCTTTACTTATGAAATTATTTGCTGTTACAAATAATTTTTCCATCAATAACTTTGTGGCTCCGTATGTATTAAGTGGAGAAACTGATTTGTCAGTACCTATACATATTACTTTTTTTACATCTTGAGCCACCGTTGCATCAATAATGTTTTGAGAACCAATAACATTTGTTTTAATTGCCTCAAATGGATTATATTCTATCACTGGAACGTGTTTTAGTGCAGCAGCATGAAAAACAATATCTATATCTTCTAATGATTTTATTAATCTCTCTTTATCTCGAATATCTCCAATTAAAAATCTTAAACGATCATCACTAAACTTTTCATCCATGTCAACTTGTTTACTCTCATTTCTACTCAAAATTCTTATTGTAGCAACATCAAGATCTAACAATTTTTTTGTTAAAGCTTGACCCAAGGAGCCTGTACCTCCAGTTATCAAAATTCTTTTATTTTTAAACAATATTGCATTTCAATTCACCAATTTATAAAACCTTACTACAAAATTATGATCATTACAGATATTACCAATATTTTTATCTTATTTATTAAAGGTCAATATATGAATGAATTAAATCTGAATATTTCAAATAAAAAAATTTTTTTTTGGGAGGATCAAAGTTTTCTCCAATTTACTACGGCATATTTTCTTCAAAAAAAAATTAATTGTAAATTATATGCCATATTTGATACAACAAATAAGACAAAACTTTTTTTTAAAAACCAAAAACTAACTAATTTTGAAAAAATATGGTTTTTCCATGAACATATCATGAAAAACAAAAAACCTGATCTTGAATACCTTCGTTCAATTGAAAAAAAATATGATCTAAATTTATGGTTACTTGCTGCAAATGAAAGAATTTTTTATGATTTTTATGATTACCACAAATTTTCTGAAAATGAGGTATTGTCCATTATTGAACAGGAATGTAGATTATATGAACAGATTCTTGATGATGTTAAACCTGATTTTCTAGTGATAACAACAAATCTTCATCACAATTACATCTTTTATAAAATATGTAAAGCAAAAGGTGTACATATTCTATTTTTAACCACACCAAGATTGGCTGGTAGATGCATGATCAGTAATGACGCAGATACTTTACCTGTCCATTTAGATTCTAAACCATTAAAACATGAGTTATCTTTTATTGAATTAGAAAATTACCAAAAAAAACATAGTAAATTTGAAGATACAAAAAATTTTTTATCAGGTTTTTCAAGTTCAAAATGGTATCTATTAAAAGCTGCAATTGAATTTCTTTTTTTGTCCGATAATAGTAATGAAAAGACTCATTTCACTTATTATGGCAGAACAAAGTTTCGTGTTCTGATAAACTCAATTAATGATGTACTTAAGACTCGTTCTAGAAAAAAATTCATTGATAAGTTTTTTTTGAAAAATATTCCTGATCTAAATTTTATTTTTTATCCTTTACATCTAGAACCCGAACGAACTCTTTTGATAAATGCACCATTTTTTACAAATCAATTAGAAATCATTCGTAATATTGCAAAATCATTACCACTAGGTTACAAATTATTAGTTAAAGAACAATCTGCTATGGTGACAAGGAGTTGGAGAAATATTAGTTGGTATAAGCAATTAATGCAAATCCCCAATGTAATTTTAATACATCCTTCATTACCTCCAGATGAATTATTAAAAAAATGTTCTTTAGTTATAACTATAAATGGTTCTGCTGGATTTGATGCTTCATTTTTTGGAAAACCCTCTATTGTGTTTAAAGATGTATTATATTCAAAACTTTCTTGTGTTACAGTTTTGAAATCTATAGAACATTTACCACAAGAAATACGCAATACAATCAATAAGAAACCCAATTTACATGAGTTAAATGAATTCATTAATCTATTAGAAAATAATTCTTTTAAATTTAAATTGAATAAGTTTTCAAGTAATGTACAACAAAGTATATTTCTAAAAGGTAATTTAACTGATGTAGAAGTTTCAGATAATGAAATACAAATTTTTCTTAATATGAATAAAGAACTTCTTTCCCCTGTTGTTGATGAATACATAAAAGTAATTAATTATTATGTTGACTTAGAAACTACTGAAAAATAATTTAAACCCTAAATTTTATTGATGTATATTGAAATATGATTTTGGAATTCGAATGGATTTAGGAAAAGGAATAGGTTCTGGACATTTTTTTCGTTGTTTAGCTGTTGCTCAAGAATTACAGAAAAATGGAAAAGAGGTTATTTTTTTAACAAACAAAGAAGATCAAATAAAAAATCATTTAGGAAAACAGAAAATTCCATATTTAATTTTAAAACAAAAACTTGAAACTAAGAAAATCATTCAATGTAAATCAGAATTAAAAAATATAAAAAATTTAATTGTTGATTTACCTTTTAAGAATGAACAATACAGTAAATCATTTAGAAATATTTGTACAACATTTATCATAGACGATTTAGGACACAAAAAATGTTTTTCAGAAATTCTTTTCAATGGTTCAATAGTTCCTAATTTTCATTCTTATGAAATTGATCCAAAATTAACTAAAACATTTATTGGTTCTAAATATATGATTTTAAGAAAAGAATTTCTGAAAGAACGACAAAATATCAAACTTTCCACTAAACCAATAAAAAAAATTCTTATGACTTTTGGTGGATTGGATTCAAATAATCTTTCAAAAAAACTGCTTAAGATATTTTTTGATACAAATTATGAAATATCTTTAGTCTTGGGACCTTCATACAAATATGCAAAAACAGTCTTTAAAATTTTAAAAAATCAAAAAAATTTTAAAGTTTATAATTTTTCAAAAAATTTGCCAAAATTATTATCTTCTCAAGACTTAGTACTTTCTTCAGGTGGTATAATCACTTATGAATTAGCGTGTTTAGGAATTCCATGTATCTTTTTCCCTACTGAAATTTTTGAAAATAACACTGCATATTCATTTGCTAAAAATGGATTTGGTCTAAATTATGGTTTTTGGGATAATGATCCTACTAAAATTACAAAGAAAATTTTATTTTTAGATGATTATAATAAAAGAAAGAAAATGTTTCGATCAGGTAGAAAAATGGTAGATGGAAAGGGATTGTTTAGAATAACTAAAAACATATTGAAATATTCTGAGAAATGATTTAACAAATTTTTTTATATTAATTATAATTGAATTCTTGTGATTTTTTCATTTTTATTTTGAAATTTTTTTATAAATGAATCATTAATTGGATTACTAAAATGGTATAAATCTATAATAGTTTCTTGAAATAATTTCCACATGTGAAAATGAGCTAATGCTCCATGCTCATCTAATGATTTAGCAGGTTCCATTAACTGATACATTTTTTTGTTAATGACTTCACCTTTATCATATTCCTCATTCATGTAATGAACTGTAACTCCCCATTTTGATACTTTTTGTTCCAAGGCTCTATCAGATGCATTTCCTTTAATGTTTGGACCATTTGGATATTGAGGTAAAGGTGCAGGATGATAATTCACAAATCCCTTTCTTGCAAGATACAATAACGGCGGTTCAATTTTTTTTGAGTAACAATAACTTACTCCAAAATCAAATGGTTCTAATGTGATAAAATCTTTTGATTTGTATAATTCATATTCTATATTTAGATCATCAAAAAATTCTTTTAGTAATGGATATTCTCTTTTTCTGGTAAATACTCTTAACATACAAATTCTGAAATTTGCAAATATGTAAATCTTTTTTTCTATTATGTAATTTTTGTAATCAAAATCAAATAATTTCATAGTAAAAATGAATTTCTTAAAAAAAATAATATATACTACCTATCAAAAGTCACTAAACATGAGTAACGATAAAGAAATTAAATTTCCAGAACAATTAGAAAAATATTTTGATTCTAGTGTTGGTACTACATATGAAAAATTATCTAATTTTACAAAATTTGCTCCAAGACAACATTTAACAAAATTTATTTCAAAATATGAAATTTTTAAAAAAATAATTGGTGTTGAGGGTGCAATAATTGAGTGCGGTGTAAGATTTGGTGGTGGATTAATGACATTTGCTCAATTAAGTTCTATTTTTGAACCTGTAAATTATACTAGGAAGATTATTGGATTTGATACTTTTTCTGGTTTTCCAGGAATTTCAAAAAATGATTTTGGTTCAAAAAACCCTGAATCTCATAAAGGAGGAATGGCTGCAAAATCTTTTAATGATTTAAAAAAATGTATTGAATTATACGATTCAAATAGATTTTTGAATGATTATCCAAAAATTGAACTCATAAAAGGTGATGCTACCAAAACAATTCCAAAATATATTAAAGAAAATCCTCATACAGTAGTGAGTTTACTTTACTTAGATTTTGATATATACAAACCAACCAAAGTAGCACTTGAACATTTTATTGATAGAATGCCTAAAGGGGCAATTATTGTATTTGATGAATTAAATGATAAAAATTGGAAAGGCGAAACATTAGCAGTTTTAGAAACAGTAGGGATAAAAAATCTGAAAATTCAACGTTTTAATTTTGACACATTCTTTTCGTATGCTGTAATAGAATAATTTTTAATTTTTTTACTGATAAAAAATGATTTTAACAGCTCATCAACCAGTCTATTTTCCATGGTTAGGGTTATTTCATAAAATTGCTCTTTCTGATAAATTTGTATTTTTTAACGAAGTTCAATATCTTCCACGTGATTGGATGAATAGAAATAAAATCAAAACTGCAGCTGGAACAAGTTGGTTAACTGTTCCAGTGCTAAAAAAAGGCCATAGAGAAAAAAAAACTTCTGAAATTGAAATTAATAATAAATTAGATTGGAAAAAAAAACATCTAAAAACTATACAAAATAATTATGGTAACACTAATTATTTTGAAAAAAATTTTTATTAGTTTTATTTTATCTATACAAA
>Ga0315316_10000468_pt1 | contig 26786 bp, 20 predicted proteins | sample M160m3416metaG_FD_203702 | JGI IMG/M metagenome (GOLD analysis project Ga0315316, IMG submission 203702) | Ammonia-oxidizing marine archaeal communities from Monterey Bay, California, United States - M1 60m 3416 | ecosystem: Environmental > Aquatic > Marine > Intertidal zone | place: USA... | reverse complement strand
CGGGTCGCTCTGTTTGACGACGCCAACCTTGTGTCCGCGACCGACGACACGGGAAGTCAGTCCCACCGTCGCGTGATTGCTTTACCGGCACGGTTAAGTGGCATGTCGCAGTGTTACCTGCCGTTTTCAGCAGGGCAGTTTCCGATTGCTGCGGCGGCTGCCGTTTCCGGAAATACAGCTAACACGATTATTCACGAGACCACTCATCAGGTGGGTTACAATATTGGTATACATTCCCGGCTTGGCGGCACACCAATATGGATCGTTGAGGGTCTTGCAACGGTGCTGGAGCCAGCCGGTATGCGGAAGAAAACCGGACGGCAGTTGCAGCAGGGACGTATTAATCAGGAACGAGCACAGTGGTTCGTCAAGCGACAACGGCCTGGCCGAGCGATGGGGAGCCTGGCGAAACTAGTGGCTGCCGACAGCTATTTTTTCCAGCAAACGCTCAATTCCTACAGTGAAGCCTGGTCATTCACTTTTTTCCTGCTGGAGAACCCTTCGCGACGTCGTGACCTGGTGACATATCTGCAGATACTCAGGAGTCGAGATCCGTTGCTGCAGTACACTTCGGCAGAACGATTGTCTGATTTTCAGAAGGCCTTCGGCAACATCAGCCGAATTGAAGTTGAGTTCATTCGCTATATGGACCGACTCTGACCGGCGACTGGCGCTATGCGGCCGACTTAAGGGGCGAACGCCGACGCGCTTCGAGTTCACCCTGAATCAGCAGTCCTCGAACGACCGCCGTTTCCGCGTCGTCCACAGCGCGGATCGTCAAAATCCGGTCCGCCGTTTCGTGCTCGACAAACCGCTCTGTCAATGTACTGGCAAAGCCCCCGATCTGAGTGGGTCCGCCGGCGCAGTACACCGTGAGGCGATCATCTCCCAGAGCTGATTTTACGGCTGGGGAATTGAGCAGATCACGTGTGGACCGGGCGATCCTATTTAACACCTCTCCGTACAGACGTGCCAGTGTTCTTTCGCGTTCGCCGACCGAGTTTCTTAGATGTATTCCTGGGTCGTGCTTCCACTGCCGCACTGTCTCCAGATCAAGATAGCATTCCCCCGTCTCATCCCACGTCCGGATTTCGTATTGCCGAGCCAGTTCTGTATCAATCCAGTTGGCACCGACCGGGATCGTCTCTGCAGCAAGTTCGATTCCATACCGACTCACACTGATCTCTGATGATTCCGCACCGATGACGATCGCTACGCCAGTGTACCGGCTGTCGCTGCCCGAAGACAGAAGCACGGCAGGTGCGGCACTGAAGTAGCGAGGTTCGAAACCGTGCATTCGAGTCAGGTGGGACAGGAATTTTACGTTTTCAGGATTCAGCCTGCCCCGCGGGACGGTGAAAAAGCAGTCAGTCGGTTTACTGACGTTCCGGGGCAGCATGGCCTCCGTGAGAATGCTCAGGATCTGTCGTGCCGGAGCGTCGTCAGTGGGGGACGCGGCGTCGGCGAACAGCGGAGCGCACGGCTTGCGGCTTAACCAGCGGATCTGTTCTGTGTGATGGCCGAAAACGATCGTACTGTCGTTGCACTCGGCGCACGGGATGTTTCGGTCAATCACCGTTTCGCGGCACGAGGATTGGTTGGAAAGTACAGCGTACTCAGAACGCTCCGTGATCATTGTGATCCGCGTCTGATCAGCTGGTGTTCGGTACGCCGACCGAATGGCATAGCATCCGAAATCGATGGCAGTAATCATGAATCAGATTGTCCCTCAAGAAGATCCAGTGCACGATCGAAGCGTTCGTAATCAGCATTAGACGCGGCTGTGTCGGCAGACGGACTGCCGGTGACATCGATTTCTGGACCAGACGCAGCGACGGTTGTCGGCATTGGTTTCCGTTTTTGACGAGCTGATGTCAAGATGTGAGAGGCAGCGACCTGAGTATGAGCAGCATCAATCCTCAGTCGGCGCGGGCCTGCCGCATTTCCGAACAAGGCAATGTGCAACGGCAGATCGGCTTGTCTTATGTCTACGGGCATCCGGTTATGCAGGAGTTCCTCAAGATCACGGAATGTTTCGCTATCCGGTGAAGCCGTGTTTGCTGCAGTTACAGCGCCGACTTCCGTTGCCCGTTGTGCAGAGCCAGCATCTTCCTCCTCGGTCACGTTCCGGGCGGAGTGCTCATTGGTTCCCTCATGCAGCCACGTACCCTCGAACCATTCACTGGTCTGGATCTCCAGGACGCCTGCATCAATTGTTCCTTCTCGGTACGATTTTGTGACATCATCCGCATATGCCGTTTCCCTCAAAATCGCATCAGCCGCAGCATCGAACGTCTGTCCGCCGACCGTTTCGATTTCCTCAAGTCCGGCAGACAGGATCGGGCAGTCTCCACTGACAACGCTGACCGTGAAATTCTCTGTGGCGGTCGATGCTTCCACTGCCTGTAGATTCGTCTGTTCGTCGTGATCGGGTGCTGTTTGCGCCGGAACCGGCACACTGGCAGAGCTTCCAGTCTGCTCGCCGGTAAGACGCGTACTATGAAGACTGTCCACGAATTCGTGGATTGCGGCCTGCTCCTGTTTCGTCTTTAGCCAGCCGAAGACAATCAGTCCCGTGGCCATGGCTAGTCCGGCGACGAAGAGGACATCCCATGCACTATTTGATGTTTCACCAGTCACGCTGTCCACAGGCGAGGCAGCCGGAGGGGCGAAGTCAGAAATGGCTGACAATTTTTCCAGGGCTGCTGTTTGAAATGGATCGCCATCGACCGTGGTATCAGTAAGCATAGTATTGTCGGTTTGGAGCAGCATCTGTCCGGTGTCAGCCAGTGAAGGCGACAGTTTCGGCACTGCAGTGAGCGTTTCGGACTCTGCATCCACTGGTGGAGCGGGGAACGCTGAGGTCGGTGACGCATCTTCTTCCTCGGCTGTGATTTCGATGGCTGGTTGCAGTTCCTGAACATTATTCAGCATCGGAACGCCGTCCGGCTGAGACTCAGCGAGGTCCGGTATGGTGGTATACCCCTGGGATGTTCTCAAACCTGCAGTCTGGGTGATCCCTCCCAGATTGATTACATCTCCGTGCTGGATAAATTCGTGATGGGACAGGTTGACCTGATCGGCAGACCCGCCCCGCGTGCGAGTTACGGAAATGCTGCCTTCCGGGGGAATCTGATTAAGCTCAAACAGCAGGCTGGCGGGGTAGCCGCCACCGGGAATCTGCAGCATTATCGGACCACTCTCGAACATCGCCAGAGCGTTTTGTTTTCCCGGGCAGTATCCGTCGAAACTGCGGAAGACCACGACGTCGCCGGGAAGAAGCAGTGAACCACGGCTGGTCATTTCCGGAGTGACGCTGTCAGTCATGACTGTCCGGAGTGGCGTCCCGCGAAGAATGCGAGCGACTCCGGCCGCGTCGTTGTAACCTGCGTCGTCCAGTAGATCCCGAAGACGGACCAGCTGCCCTTTCGGGTAGCGGTGACTTTGTGGTGCCGATACGTCACCCGCAATGCTGTAGAACGCATCCTGCGCCAAGCCTTGATTCTGCGAGAATCCAAGCGTGAGGGCGAGTAAAACGTATGAAAGCCGTTGCATGGCGTTCATCCTGAACTATCTGGGAGTTGAAATTTTGAGACTTGTGCTTCGGCAGTATTTGCGCAGCGGGTGCCCAATCCAGGCAGTGCACACGATATTGGGATCGGCAGATTTTCCCTTCGAAATCATTCTTTCCCTATCGAAGGAGTAGCTTCCGCAAACGCTCCATGTTCTGGTTGCTCGAACTGTCTGGAGGGCGAGAGCCACAATTGCTGCAGAAACTGCTTCTGGGTGCAGCCGCATTCCGCATTCCGCATTCCGTATGCCGGTGCCGTCTTAGCAGCCGGAAACTTGACGCAGCTTTGCCAGTTTTGCCTACCCGTAGAATTCGCACAAATCACGCAATTGGAAAATTGGATGAAGGATCTGTCAGGGATGCCCGATAAGTCAATCACGGACGAGTACCAACGGGGCCGAATCGAAGGCTTGCTGATTCAGAGCAGGTGTTCCTCGGCAGAGTAGACAGCATTGGGAAGGGAGAACTAATGCGACCACGTTTGCGGTTGTTCATCGGGGAGGATGAGCACAGCGGCACAGAAGTTGTCGAACGCGAAGTAGCCATGGAGCTGCGGGAACTGACGGCAATACTGGCAGATGCAATTATATGGGATCGGTCGTGGGTTTCTGACCTTGCCGACGAGCGTGTTACTATATCTGCAGACCTATACGAGGTTCTGATGGTGTACAACGAGATGAGGCCAAGCGCCTGACATACACATCACAGGATGAGTGCACAGAAAAGCTTCGGCCGTTTTCGGTCGGAGTTTTTTTGTATGCAGGACCGGCCTGAACCCACCAGCAGCCGGTGAGGTGAACGACTGGACAGTCTCGGACCAACTCAATCGGATCTTGTGGCCGGCGCGAATGTGAAACATATTTATCAGTCATCAGTGGATACTCAGAGTGACGGGGCACCCCACGGAGGTATGATGGGCAGATTCGTGCTGTCCGGAGAAAAACAGAATGGGAATTCGAGATGATGCTCTCGCAATCTGGCAGGCTGGCGTGGCGGCCGTCGACTCGGGCACTCTGGTACAGGAAAATGTTACGTGTGGCGGCACAGTGCTGCGTATCTGCGACACGGATATCAGTCTGGCCGCCGTAAAACGAATTGAAGTTGTTGGAGGCGGTAAGGCCGGGGCCGGAATGACACGGGGTCTGCTGGCGGCTCTTGAGCAGGTCCCTGAATCCATCACCGTTGACGGGTGGGTAAATGTGCCGGAGGACTGCGCCCAGAGAACACCCCGAATTCACTTACACGCGGCACGTCCTGCGGGAGTTAATGAGCCGACAATCGATGGTGTCCGGGGCACTCGTGATATTCTGCGGCGCGTCGGTCGGCTGCAGCCTGACGATCTTTGCATTGTCTTGATTTCAGGAGGAGGCAGCGCGCTACTTCCCGCGCCGCTTTCGGGAGTGTCGCTCGATGACAAGGTGACGGTGACAAGGGTGCTGGCAGCGGCCGGGGCGCCGATACAGGATCTGAACATCGTCAGAAGTCAGCTGTCGATGATTAAGGGCGGAGGCCTGCTGCGGCAGTGTAGGTCAAACCGCGTTGTATCGCTGATAATCTCGGATGTAATTGGCGACCCCCTCGACATCATCGCCTCCGGACCAACCATTCCGTCAAAACGAACCGCCGCTGACGCCCTGGCGATTCTGCAGCGGTACGACCCCGATCGCACTCGAGTCCCGCCGGCAGTTTTCAGTGGCCTTGAGCGAAACGCAGTACAGCCACCGGCGATCGCCGCACCCTGCTCTGGCGTGCATCACATCATCGGCTCAAACGGCGTCGCTTTGTCAGCCGCTGAAGCAGAAGCAAACCGCCGGGGCTATCAGGTTGTCAGTCTCGGTTCGGAAAATTCCGGTGAGGCGCGCAAGCACGGTGTCGATCTGCTGACGCAGCTGACGAAACTTCGCAACACGCAGGCCGGAAATACACAAACCTGTCTGCTGGCCGGGGGAGAGACGACCGTCGCGCTAGTGACAACAGATATCGATTGTCGAGGTGGACGCAATCAGGAAGTTGTTTTGGGCGCTATCACGCACGCTGTCGACGCTTCTGTCTGGAAGAATATTGTGCTGTTGTCCGGCGGGACGGATGGCGAGGACGGTCCCACAGACGCCGCCGGCGCATTGGCAGACGCAGCTCTTGTAGCCGATATGAATCGTCAGAACCTGTCACCAGCATCGTTCTTGATGATTAACAATTCGTACCCGTTTTTCCAGCAGTTGAACGGTCTGCTGCACACCGGGCCGACCCACACCAACGTCATGGATCTGGCTGTAGGGATTGTTGGACAGGCCGCGGACTGACGTCAGGAGCAATTGCTCAGGGATCGTATGACAGATTGATTTTCGTAGAGCGGGCAGCGGCGCGCAGGGATCTCAGATAGCCGTCACCCATCTGCCAGCGTCCGTTGTATTCCGCGGAGGCGAGTTCTAGCCGCGTTGTTTCTGATAGATCTCAGACAGCACATCTTCAACGGTCTTGAACTTCTTGCCGGATTCCTTGATTGTTTCAAGACGAGCCATTGCGTCCTGAGCTGAGTGGCCGACACTCAGAAGTGCTTCGTAGGCTTCGCCCAGAACATCCGGAGCAGCGCTGTCCGGCAGATCACTTTCAACCATGAGCGCGAACTTGGCCATTTTTCGACGCAGCTTAGCGACGATTCGCTCTGCGACTGCGGGGCCGACGCCCGGCAGTGTGCTCAATTGTTTGATGTCGCGTTCTTCGATCGCAGTTGCCACTTCACGTACCGGGCGCACCATTGCTCGGAGTGCTTTCTTCGCACCCACTCCGTCGACAGAGCAAATCATCTCAAAAAATTCGCGTTCTGCTTCGTTAGCAAATCCGATCATTCGCGGTGTCAGACGGCCCTGCTGGGGATTGCCTTCAAGGTATTCGATGGTCCGCAGACTGATGTTTTCGCCAATTTGAGCCTGCAACTGCCGCCGCACGAGATCGGGGACCAGCACTTCGTATTCAAACCCTGAGATCTGAAGAAATGCGCAGACGTCAGTCAGGCTGACCAGTTTTCCGGTAATGCGAGTGATCAAAACACAGTCCAGCGATAAGATTTTGTCAAAAGAAGTAACGGTCTGTTCTGTCCGACCCTGCGACTCGACCAAGGGAACAGAACGTCAGCTTCCCAGCGATAGCTCGTACAGACAGTCCATGACGGTATCAGGCAGCAAACTTGACGGAGTGATACAGACACAATGCGATGGCCGACGCGTCGGCCACATCGTTTGGTTCCGGAATCGTATCAAGTTTCAGCTCTGCCTTCACGGCGTGCTGAATCTGTTCCTTAGGAGCCTGTCCGCTGCCCGTCAGTAAACGCTTAACCTGAGTGGGCGTGTAGTGCACGACAGGTATCTCACGTTCTGCCAGTGTCAGCAGAATTGCGCCGCGGACATGAGCCATGAGAATCGCTGTTTGGGGGTTTCGAACGTGTGAGAATAACTGTTCGATAGCAACGACTTCGGGCTCAAGCTCTTCCAGAACTTCACGCAGCCCTTTGGCGATTTCATGAATTCGATAATGCAGCGTGGCTTTTGGCGTGGAACGAAGAATTCCGCCCTCGCGCAGAAAAGGGCCACCAGTTCTGCGTTCGATGAGTGCATAGCCGGTGCGATTGAGTCCGGGGTCTATTCCCAGATAGCGATCGTGGGGTGTCACCTGTGAGTGTGTGTTGGCTGCGAATGACATGAATTATGTTTTCGGCTTTCCAGTCAGCAGAACAACAGCATCTGCTGTGATTGCGTCGCCCCGGCCCACTGGTCCTACTGCCTCACCGGACTTCGCTTTGACGTTCACTCGTTCTGCAGACAGGTCAAGCAACTGGGCGACTCGTTCCCGAATCAGTGGTTTCCACGGGCCCAGACGTGGTTTCTCTGCACAAATTGTACAGTCAAGATTCTGGATCTGCCATCCGTCGGCCGCCAGCGACTGCCATACGTTCGCCAGCAGGTCGGCCGAATCGGCGTCTTTCCACTCAGCGGATGTGTTCGGAAACCATTCTCCGATGTCGCCACGTCCGGTTGCTCCCAGCAAAGCGTCAATCACAGCATGCAGCAGGACGTCGGCGTCGCTGTGTCCATCCAGGCCGAAGTCGCAATCCACGAAGACATTTCCAAGAATGAGTGGTCGCCCGGCGATGGTCCGGTGGACATCGTGTCCTTCACCCACTCTGAATACCGGCAGATTCTGCATGTGTGGTTGATTCCTGATCGTTTCCTGAAGCTATTGGTGTCTCGGCAGTTCCCCGACCTCAGCGCAGTTCTCATCTTTGGCGTCTCTGACATTGACCAAAGCCAGAAGGTTCTCGTAGTTTGCCCGAATTCAGGGCCGTGTGCCACTTCGCCGTGATTTGCCCGGCCGGATAATTCTGCAGACAAAAAGCCACTTATGGACTGAAACGACTCTCTTCGGATTCTGGCGAGGCCTGATCAGCCGGCGTTTTATGCACTCCACCATTCGCGATTCATCGTCGCGATCGAAATATGTCCCGACCATTCGCCCATCTTGTGTTGCTGAGCTTGCTGCCCGGGACGGGGTGTGCGCTGATAGGTATGCAGAGAGAGGACGCGATCTCCACAGGGAAACCTGTAACAGTAGATCAGCTGTCTGAGTTCAAGGGCGATGCTCCCGTGCGGACCATTCTGCGTCTGAATACGTCAAACGTTACAACGCTGGCGACAGATCAGCGAATTCGAAGCGGGATCTGGGAAGAGCTGGATGAAAGCGGACTGATGTCGCCAGAAGATCGTCGTCGACTCAATCAGAGTGGACTGCGAGTCGGTGTGGCCGGCAGTACATTGCCTTGGGCTTTGAACAGTCTTCTTCGTGGTGAACGAGTGCAAAACGCATCGTCCCGGAAGGAACGCGGGGAAGACACTCGGAAGGCCGACGGATCGACGGTCTTCGGAACTCAGCTTGTTCTCCCGGAGGGCAGCACTTCGCTGATCGAAATTCCGTCGCCGGAAGACAGTCTGCTGATACCTGCAGGCCACATTGCGGGTCTCAAGCACGGTGTTGAACTGCAGAATGCACGCTGCATGTTTCATGTTTCCACGGCCGACATCGGTGACGGCTGGGTGGTCATTAAGTTTCTGCCTCAGATACACTACGGGGAAATGTCTGTTCGTTACAGCATAGCCGAATCCGGCGAGCGACTTCCGGTCAGGCAGAGAATACAGCCACTCTACGAACAGCAGTTTGAACTGAAGCTGCACACCGGCGAAACGGTGGTGATCGGCTATCAGAAACAGGATGACTGGTCTGTTGGCCGACTAATGTTTCAGAATGAGTCCTTGTCGTCTCGCAACGAGCAGGTCGTCACAATCGAACTGGCCGCCGTTGAGACCGTTCAGGGAGAGAAGTCTGTGACGGTGAAGTACAGCAAGTATTAGAACTGTTGTCAGGACAATGTGGTCGTGTGGCTTGTGCCAGGGCACTGTCGTTTTGGGAAAGACGTGCTCTGCGGCTATAACTCAGAGTAAAATGCTGCAGGTGTATCTCAGATCGCAAATGACATCGATCACCGCCGTCATCAGACGGGTACGCTGACCAAGCGGTGTACCGCTGTCGATCGAGCGGGATCACACAACAGAAACAGCCGTCACTCGGGATGAGTGACGGCTGCCTGAATTCTTACCTTATAATTTTCGGCAACGGCTCGGAAGAGTACTGCTGATTCTTTATAACTCAGCAGTGATACCTTGTTGCCGACATGAAGGCTAGACCGTTCCGAAAATGGACTTGCCGGTGCTGCGAAGGTCGTCGCACGCACGCATCAGGCGGTCAGCGACGCCGGTTTCACCAAGCTTCAGATAGGTTCGAGGATCATATGCTTTCTTGGAGCCGATCTCTCCGTCGATCATCAGGACCTCGTCATAGTGCTTCAGGATCCAGTCCGCGATTGGACGGGTGAACGCGTACTGCGTGTCCGTATCGATGTTCATTTTCACGACGCCGTAGTCCAGTGTTTCCTGAAGCTGCGCGGTGGGTGTGCCGGATCCTCCGTGGAAGACCAGATCGAATTCTGAGTCCGCACCGTACTTTTCGGTGACTGCTTTCTGTCCGTCCTGCAGGATTTCGGGGCGAAGTTTCACAGCTCCCGGCTTGTAGTGACCGTGTACATTGCCGAAGGTTGCGGCGAACATAAACCGGCCAAGGTCGTGCAGCGACTCATGAACCTTCACCATATCCTCCGGTGTTGTGTACAGCTTTTCCGCAGGCATGTCCGAATGATCGATGCCGTCTTCTTCGCCTCCGACAACTCCAGCTTCAACCTCCAGTATGATCTCGTTCGCTGCACAGAGTTTCAGCAGCTCCTGGCTTTGAGCGATGTTTTCGTCCAGCGGCAATTCCGATCCGTCGTACATATGAGACTGGAAGAGATTACCCTGCCCGGCCGCGCGGCGGGCTGTGGTGGCTTCGATCAGTGGCTTGAGGAATGAGTCAACCTTTTTGGGCTGGCAGTGGTCCGTATGCAGAGCCACCAGAATGTCGTATTTTTCCGCCAGTCGGTGAGCTGCTTCCGCCAAAACGATGACACCATGAACGGCGTCTTTGACATTCAGGCCGGACGCAAACTCCCCCGCTCCGGTTGAATACTGAATAATGCCGTCAGATTTCGCATCGGCAAAAGCCTTCATCGCAGCATTCATGGTCACGATCGACGTGACATTGATACCCGGATAGGCGTAGCCACCCTGCTGGGCCGCATCAAGCATCTTTGCATATTGTTCGGGAGTGGCGATTGGCATTCTGATGTGATCCTTGAAACTAAGACGGTGTTGCAGTCGCGGTGCACGACTGGCAGGGACGATCATTTCGCCGAAATCATGTTTTCGGCGACCGGCAGCGGACAAACTGCCAATCGGTCACGGACCTCACAGACTTCACCTGCGTCTTGTCAAAAGAGTGGGAATCTGTGGTGATTTTCCGTCGACTGATCTCTGAGACATTTACAGAGTACCGACTGGGCCTGCATCTGCAAGCTTCATCGTTGTCCAGGAGTGATCCGCCAACGCATTCTCAGGGAAACGACTGGATGGAATATCCCGCGCCCTGCACACGGGAACCGCGTGTGGGCCGGGAGCCCGCCGGTTGTGCGGTTTCTCCAAATTTCGGAAGGGTTTCCGCTGACGGCAGACGTGCTTGTTGGACAACCGAAAAATCGTCGATAAATACTTCCGCCGAACCTGTCAGTGCCAGCCATATCCTGAACGGTCCTGTTTTCGACGCTTCGCGAAGAATTCGGAAGGCTCTCCATGACGGTTCCAGCTCAGGCCGCACTGCGAACTCGGGACCCAGGTCACTGTCAAAAACAAGAAACGGGGCGTCGTTCGCAGATTGCACACCCTGACCAATCCGAACTTTTCCGCTGATCTCAAATACGTCGCCGCGCTGGGCGATGATCTCCGGAGCCTGAACCAGAAGCGTCGGTTGTCCGGAGATCGCTGTCATTTCGGAGGACCGTTTCCATGCCCGCATTCGCAGTACCTGATTGGGACCACGATTCTCGGTCACAATATCCGCGCTGGAATGATATGTCGCAGGCTGTGGAGACACGGGTTCCCACAGACTCTCAGTCAGAAGTCTGAGACTGTCGAATTTTCCGGACGGAATCAGATTTTCAGACGCCTGACTTGACTCAATTCGCGTTAACATTCGCCAATGGTCGGGTAACGCAGCAAAGTTGATTGTGTGAGGACTGGCCGCGGGAGTGGTCAGTCCACGAAGCGCTGCATTCCAATAGAGATTTTGAACTGTCCTGACGGAGTGCATAGATTGACGGGCATGGCGTTCGGCGCCGCGGAAATCACGTCGTGTCTGCGCCTGATGTGCCATTTCGATCTGTTCTTGTGCCTGAGTAAACAGCTGGGGCGTTGATCCAGCAATCGACGTCATGCTGTCGATCCTGTGACAAGTGGTCTGCACTCGGGCAAGTTTGAGTTCCGCCAGTTCGATAAAAAGCTGACCTGCTCGTCGGGCGTGAGAGTGCACGCGCGCTTCCAGCCGTTTCTGTTGTTCCTGATCCGACGATATCAGGACTGTCGCAACCTGGTCGAAATCGCGGATTGTCAGTGCCAGACCACCCGCTGTCGGCTGACGTCGCAAACCCTTAACGCCTGTCGCAAAAACCTGCCACGCCGAGGCGGTTTCACCAGCCGCAACGGTCAGTTCGGCGGACCGTGCATACAAATGCTGAGGCACAAAATGCGAAGCATGGTCCCAGAATCCTGCGAGGATCAGTGATGGTCCCGCTCCGTTCAGCATCGCTGCATCAGGAACCTCAGGAATCTGATTGTAACCAGGGTCGGCCACTGTCGTTCCCGTTACGGCATTGAGCCATGAGACGTCCTTACTTTCCCGCTCCGCGTCAGTACCTCCCAGAGTCATCGCAATGTGACCGTGAACGCGACTACTCGCTAGCAATGGAGCCAGAATGTCGACGTACAGGTTGGCCAGTTCGATGATTCTGGCCGTTTCGAGTTGTGCCGGGTCATTCGATTCGAGCGATTGTGTTTTCCAGAATCCAATGCCACGAGATCCCGCCGAAAGTGCAGCGACGACCTGCATCATCACCTGTTCAGGTTCCACAAAGACCGGTTCTGCGCCAACCGAACGGCGCCACGCCGCAAGGTGACCGGATGGTTCTACATGAATCCACTCCCATGGTAGTGTCAGCTGCGCAGAAGAGTTTAGCCTCAGGTAGGACCTGTTTCGAGATTCGCCGAATGTGGTCGTTCCCCCGGGCAGTGTTTGGCTGATCCCAACGATATCTATCTGGCGAGAGGCCACTCCTTCGGCAGCCAGAACATCTGCCATCAACGGGCGTCTCATGATTCGGTCAGCAGTGCGGATTGCCCGAGCCCAGGCCAGCAGATGCGGTTGCTGTTCTGTCCCCACGCGCGTTCCCAGCAGCCAGGCATCTGGATCCGGGTGCAACTGATCGAGTGGAGGCAGACCCTGGAGCGGTGTATTGAAATCGGCTGGATCGAACTGTGGATGTGGCGGTGTGGCAATTACCACCATCCGGATATCCTTCAGCGTCTGCATTCGCTCCACGTTGTTTACATCGGCCACCCAAACCGCATTGACACCAAGCTGCAGCAGAGTCTCCGGAGATTCTCCATGATCGGGCATGAATATCGGGAACGTTGTGACATTATCAACAAGAATTCTGTCACGTTCAATTTTGACTCGCCGTTCAGTCACATCGGATTGCACGGGGGCAGCTGGATTCCTCACAACAATTCCTGCACGCGGCGCAACTATGGGTCCATACGCTGATGCACCGATTTCAATGAACGTTGTGCCGGAATGCACCTCGGCCACCAGCACGCACGCGTCAAAATACGCATCGGAAAAATTCAGATTTGACTGATGCAGCGCCGCACGAAGACGTCTGACCTCAGATGCCACTGCGGACCGACTGCCCGCTACAGACAGCGTTTGCCAGGTCTCTGCCCTTTTGTACGTGTCGCCCGCTACGAGGCCAGTCAGAGGCTGACCGGTTCGAGGATCTTTCTGACGCGGCAGTACCAGCCGCAGTGCCAGCCGCAGTCCCGATTGCGTGGCATTCAATCGAACCGTTGCGTTGAATTCATCGACAACCGTGGCCGGTTGACGGACGGAGATGACGCGGACCTGTTGAAAGTCCGCAGACGAGCCCAGCTGAATCTGAAGCGTCTCATCACTATCATCGCTCGCCACTTGCTGTTGTTCCATCTGAACTGACTGTCCTGACGGAATGATGACTTGCCATTTTTCACTGGTGTCGTCGGCCAGTCCGGCTGAAGCTGACGCCGCAACCATCCCCAACAGCACCTGAACCCCGGGGAATGACAGGCCGCGGCCTGTCGTGGGGGGAGATTCTTCCTGAATAATGGATCGCGACATCCGTGTCACAACTTCCCAGACCGTGATGGAAATATGATGAAACTGAGGGCTGGCAGAATACCATAGAACAGCGTTCACGGAGAGACCAGAAATGACACCTGTTCTGCCCCAGACCTCGTTACGAGACAGGCATTCGGGCCGTGCATTTCGTGAGAAAAAGTTGACTTGGCCGCCGCATTACCAAAGTATTTGTTGAAAAAGTCGGCTTTGCTTTGCGGACGTCTGACCTGTTTGCTGAATGTCAGGTTTGTCGGTTATCGGGGTTACCGGGAGAAAGGGGCAATATTAATCCGTTCCGGTCATAACGACGACAGGGGCCGATTGTGAAATCGGCATCGGTATTTCCTTGCGAGTACAAGGCTGATTCTGCAGAATTGTCTTCCATATCAGCAGTTCTTACTGCGTGAGCATGAATAGTTCAGGATACCCTATGAGTCCCCCAAAACGATTTGAAGCTCGACCTGCCGAGGATCTGCCTGCAGAGCTTGTTGAACTCGGCGACTTGATCCGTGGCATCGACATCGATGCGGCCAGACACGAGGAACTGCAGGCGCTGTATAGCCGTGTCACAGAATCAGCCCTTCGGCGAAGAAGGATTCTGGGACTGGTTCAGGAGGCGTTATCGCAGCTGCGTCTGGATGTTAAATACTTGATGTTCGATCTCGAAGTAACTCGTCGTGAGCGAGACGAACTGCAGGCGCAGATCGAAGGCGAAGAATCCGGCTTCTAAGAGCCGAGGATGCCGGATGCAGAGGTGTTTCGGCTTTTATTCTACTGTTCTGCGTTTGATTCTCCGGCACGAACGTGCGGGGGACAGGTGTTGAGGAAACGCCGCATTCGACGCTGCTGTGCGGGAAGCCAGTGTCAATGTTTGTTCAACGAACATGCGGCGAGCCCGGGAAGCGGGATTCAGCAGCGGAATCAAGACGCAGGCTGCTCCACTTGTGTGGAGCAGATTGACGACGGACCAACCTCTGCTGACCCTGTGAATAAGGCACCCTGTCGAGGCCCGGCAGGGTGCCTTTATTTCTTAGGGACTGATTGCCTGTCGTACTGCTCAGTCAGGCAACGTCAAATTGCTCGTCTGCTGCAGTCGTTCCGTCCACTACGATATTGTTGTCCACAATCAGATTGCCAACGCTGCCAGGACCGTGGTCGTAGCAGTCATCGTTGTGCCACAACGGCAATCCAGCTGCGTAACGCGCGGCCAACATCATCACTTTTTCTTCTGACCCCGGCTTGGCAGCCGTTGGTGCCCCGGGATCAACTCCCAGTGATTTCAGTTCTTCTTCAAACCCGGCGTCCAAATCACTTAGGAACTCATAACCTTCAATTGCTGAAAGTGATTCGAGAGTTCCGTCCAACTCAGCTAAAAACGACGACATTCAATGGCTCCAATGTTAGCAAAGCACAAGGTTGCTGAACTTTCGCCATTCCATTGGCTCCCTCTATGGCCCGCCCTGAATCGGCTGGTTGTCTACCTGGCCTTCCAGGACCAACAACCGAAAACACACACTCAGTGACAGTGAAATCCGTTCGACGCCGATTCTTGAAGCGGCGTGGCGAATTGTCAACAAAAAAGAACAATCCGGGATAACGATTCCTGGGGAAGCTTGAGCTATCTTGGTATCTCAGCCGCTGGGCCCCCGAAAAACCAGTGAACTGAGGCGATTTTTTAGAAAAACTATTCTGGTCTTGACACGTGGTATCGTTTCAGTTTCCGGTCCAGAGTTGAGCGTTCGATGCCCAGAATCTGTGCTGCCTGCGACTTATTCCAATCGGTAAAATCCAGCGTTGCCAGAATATGATCGCGTTCCACGTCACTCAGCGACATTTCGTGGTAGTTCACAGTGGCGGCAGGCAGTGTTGGCTGAGACGACAGTCGACTGGCAAATGAAGATAACTGGACATCTGTTCCACGGATGATCTCGTTGCGACACAGAATAACAGTCCGTTCGATCGTGTTTTGCAGCTCACGGACATTGCCTGGCCAGTCGTAGCTGGTCAGCAACGACTGTGCGTCTTCAGAATAGCCGGAAATCACGCGCCCGGTTTTCTCCACGAATTTTTGCAGGAAAAATTCAGCCAGAATCGGAATGTCGTCCGGACGCTCCCGTAACGGTCGAGCGATCAATTCTGCCACGTGCAGTCGGAAATAGAGGTCCTTTCGAAAGTCTCCACCTTCCACGGCTTCTTCCAGATCCTTGTTCGTGGCCGCGACGATGCGGACATCGACCTCAATCGGTTTGCGGCCGCCAATTCGCTCGAAGGGATGTCCTTCCAGTGCTCTGAGAAACTTCGCCTGGATCGCCGTACTCATCTCGCCGACTTCATCCAGGAACAACGTTCCCTGGTGGGCCTGTTCAAAACGTCCGATCTTGCGGTCAGATGCTCCGGTGAAGGCACCTTTTTCGTGACCAAATAATTCGCTTTCCAGAAGGTTTTCGTTGAGTGCCGCGCAGTTCAGGCAGACGAACGGTCCTTCCCGTCGCGGGCTGTTGAAGTGGATGTTGCGAGCGATCAGTTCCTTGCCGCATCCGCTCTCGCCACGTATCAAAACGTTGGCATGTGTCTCAGCAATCAGCACAATCTTCTCACGCAGATCCGTCATGGCAGAGCTGTCGCCGATCAGCTTGAACTCAGTGTCAAAGTGCTGCCGCAGCGACTTGTTGACGTTTCTGGCTTGAGCGAGTCCTGACTTGAGCGAATCACGTTCGCTGAGATGGTCCAGGGCCAGCGCGAGCTGTCGTGCGACAGCCAGGGTGTACTCCAGGTCGTGCTTGTCCAGTGCATTATCCGGATTCGTCGCATACAGATGAACCAGGCCTCGAACCTGATCGTCACAATGAATGGGCGCACATATCACGCTCATGGCTCGCATTTCGCCGAGGCTGTCAAAGACGGCCAGTTGCTGATCGTCTTCCACGTCGCGCGCCAGAACCGCTTCTCGACTTGATAACACAACACGTGAGAGGTTGTCTGAAACGCGTCTGTACGGCAGGTCTTTTCGACTGTCATAGGCCACCACCAGCAAGTCCGCCGGAGCGACACTTTCCGCAGCATTGGGGCGAGCCAGCAGCACTGCCGAGATGTCCGCCACCGTCTCTGCAGCCAGGCTCTTAAGGACGACTTCCGTCAACTGCTGCCGAGTTTCTGCAGCCCCCATTTCGAGGCCAAGGCGATAGAGTCTGGCAAGTTCCTTCTCATGACCGGACTGCCGTCCGGGGGGGGCCTCAGCGGTGAGGAACTGTGGTACAATGGACCGATGCAGAATGGGCGGTTCTTCGTGAGGTGTGGCACTCGCTGACAGCGACGTTTCTCGTTCTGTCACGTTTGTGCCAGCGTCCGGCAACCGAGGCTGTGAATCCAGGCTGGTGGTGAATGCCAGACGACACTGTCCGATACAGACCACGTCGCCTGGCCTGAGTTTCAGGTTGCCCTCAACTGGATGTTCATTGACCAGTGTTCCGTTGCGGCTTTCCAGGTCGCGAACCTGCCAAACACCGTCCGAGTGAAACACTTCACAGTGATTTCGGCTGCACGCATCGTCATGCAGCACCAGCTTATTTGTTGCGGATCTGCCAACTGTTATGACCTGTCCCTGGTGCAATCGCACCACATCTCGCCACGTCGTTCCGTCCCAGCTAAGGAGGAAGGCTTCCTGATTGGTGTCGTCTTCCGACGTTTCTGCCATGATTGCGTCCAAAAGCCTGAACGTGTGGTCTTAATAGAAAAAGGCAAACGCCCAACCTGCGATTTGTTCACAGAGTACGATCGTTGCTGTCGACATAATGACACAGCAAATACAGAATCGCGGTCGAGAATGAGATACTTGTTGGATCCTGTGACCCGCTCGCGGCCGATACCGTCTTAGTCTCAAAATATACGGTATTCGGCCCTTTTACGATCCTGGATACGATTTTGCCTCGGATTTAGGCCGGTACAGGCAACACCTGACCTGACCGAGCCCCCCCTGAAATTACAGGATTTCTGTTCTCAGAATGCGATCCGGCGCACTGTTTGCATACTGGTAAGATCCATTCGGTGGTGACGATCGAACGACTTAATCGGAAGATTGTACGCAGGTGCTCCGGGCTTTGTTTGCGATGAACAAAATCCACCGGCAATGCTCGTGTCTTGATAGGTTCTACATCTATTTTCGATTATAGAGTGTTTTACAACACTCACACCTCTGTGGCTTCTTTCGTGCCCTATTCTGATACAGGGGTGACGCATTTGTACACAGACAGGCAGTATGCAGGGTGGGGATATGACTTCGAGTGTCTTCAACATGTCTAACGAATTCCGTGGTATTAAGGGTGCGTGGCAGGGAGGACCGTGCCCCAAATGTGGAGATGACATGCCGGCCAATGTCGTGCATTGCATGACGTGCCGCGCGTTGCTGAATACGGAGCTGACGGAAGACAGTGTGGAAATCCCGGCATTTGTGCCCCTGCCTGAGATTCGGGAAATGAAGACGGCTAAGGCCAGAGGACACTTTGTTCGGTGTGGCGGCTGTCAGGAAGAGCTCAGAATCAACGCGAAATACGTGGGGGCGACAGTGCAGTGTCGGCACTGCAACCACGGTTTTGAATACGACAAAGATGTCGAACGTCTTGCGATGTATGCCACCTGCCCTCATTGCTCCACGGAAATTCGTGCAAGCGCCCAGTTTGTCGGACAGAATGTCGCCTGCCGGTTTTGTCAGGGTCCGCTGAACCTGAAAAGCTGACAGAACCAGCCTCTGCTGTCTTCCAGGAGGCTGGCGGCAGAGTTTGTGGCAAAGCCACGGGGGCTGCAAACGTGATTTCCGCCGTGTCCTGCAGCAACGACTAAGCGAACTGCTTCAGAAACCTCACGTCGTTCTCATAGAAACGACGGATATCGTCGACTTCGTAATGCTTCATGCAGAAGCGTTCAATGCCCAGACCAAACGCGAATCCCGACACTTCATCGGGGGCATACCCCACCGCCCGGAAGACGTTCGGGTCCACCATACCCGCACCACCCACCTCCATCCACGAGTCTCCCCACTTCATGTCAACCTCCACTGAAGGCTCAGTGAAGGGAAAGAACGACGGGCGAAAACGGATCTCGACGTCCGGTCCCAGAAACGAACGAGCAAACAGGCTGAGTAGCGTCTTCAGCTGAGCCATTGTGACGTTCGTGTCGACCATCAGCCCCTCCATCTGGTGGAACATGCAGGAATGCGTGGCATCCATCGTATCCGGTCGATATACACGTCCCAACGATACGATACGAACCGGTGGTTTCACTGCCTCCATCGTGCGGATCTGAACGGTTGACGTCTGACTCCGCAGCAGAATTGGTCCGCCTGCCGTCTTTGCGGCGGTGGCAATGTAGAAATTATCAAGCGGGTCACGCGCCGGATGGTCCTCCGGGATGTTCAGTGCGTCGAAGTTGTGTCGTTCATCTTCGATTTCCGGACCTTCCACAACGTCGAATCCAAAACGTCCCATTAACTCACGGAAGTGAGCGATGGTCCGAGTGATCGGATGTACGGCGCCCAGTGGTGGCAGTTGCCCCGGCAGCGTCGGGTCGAAGTCGCTTATCGCGGACTCGCTGCGCTGGCTGAGTCCCGAAATTCGCTGCTCAAGCTGTGCGGTTACCTGCGTGCGGACTTCGTTGAACGTCTTGCCGACCAGGGGCTTCTCTTCTTTACTGGCTCTGCCGACGAGACCTTGAAGCTCACGCAGTTTTCCCTTTTTCTGACCCAGGTACGCGATGCGAACCTGTTCCAGTTCTTCCGCTGTAGCTGCGCCGGCAATGGCCGCAGTGGCGGCTTCCTGGTAGTCACGGAATGCTTTCAAAATATCCAATTTACGAACTCCGACTCGACTTGACGCTTAGGATAATAGTGGTCTGGTAGTTTAAACGATGTGGATGTTGGCCGAATCAAATGGAGTCGCCCATGAGCAGCCGCACCAAGCCTGCAAACCGCAGGGATTGTCGCATCCATACGTGTTATTGTGGCTGACGGTGCCACTGTGTATTCGAATTCGTTCTGTTGCGCATAAAAAAACGAGAAACCTGTGAGCAAGTTTCTCGCTGTTATCACCGATTCCCGGAAGCCTCAGGCAACCGCGGCCGACTTCGCAGATTTGACCGCCGCGACAACCTCGTCAAAAACCTGAGGGTGTACGATTGCCAGTTCGCTCAGAGACTTGCGGTTCAGCTCGATCCCTGCCAGATGCAGCCCATGAATGAACTGTGAGTAGGAAATACCTCGTTCCCGACAGGCGGCCGTCAATCGAATGATCCACAGCTGACGGAACATTCGCTTGCGTACTCGTCGGTCACGGAACGCATAGGCCCGTGAACGAATGATCGTCTCTTTGACGGTTCGTAACAGTTTGCTGCGACCACCTACGTTACCGCGAGCTTCCTTAAACAAACGCTTTTTGGAGCGACGGCGGGCTTTTCCGATTCTGACACGCATGATTCAGTCTTTCGACCAGGCCCGGTACGACATTTTGAGACGTTTGATACCGTGGATTCTGGTATGGGATCTTAGGAGGCTGGTGCCTCAGACAATTGGGACTGATGCTCGCACCTGAGCAGCCAGTCGCATTCATGGCCGAAATTGACTCAGCCACAACATATTTTCACGAAAATGCTCAACTACAGAGACGGACGAAGAGCTTCAATGATGTTTTTCGCATCTTTGCCCTCAGAGATACCGCCATTCCGCAGATTTCGCTTTCGTTTGGCGGGCTTGCCGCTCAACAGATGACCACGAAATGCGCTACGGTGCTTCGCTTTTCCCGACGCCGTGATCTTAAAGCGACGTTTCATCCCTTTGTGAGTTTTTTGCTTTGGCATATTTTTTCACCTGGCGAGGGCATCGCCCTCAATTATTCGAGCTGCCGGTCAGAAATGAATGTTCCAACTCCGAACGTCGCTCCCAAGACATCAACATCAAAACGGAGGTGAACAAATGTATATTATTTTGGCAGCATCGAGCCGAGGAGTATAGTCGGCCGCTGTCCGTGAAGTCCAGCAGTGTTGCCGGGAACCAACAAAAAGGAAAGGGTTGATACCCTGATTCCGATTTCCAGGGTGCAGGGAGTATCGGCATCTCACACGGTGGATTCAAACCAGACACGTGAGAACGTTGTGATTGGCGTGTTTCCAGGATTCAGTGATTACGTCGGCAAGTGCTGTTTTTCACCACAACTGGCAGCTAGCCGCCCGTTTTCGGGGGCTCACGGCCAGACATTCAAAAAACGTTCGATTTCATCGCGACCGTTCCCGGATGACGAGCGAATGAGATCGTCATTACCGAGAGTGCGGTGGTGAATGCGACTAACCGAGATTCGGGACCGGATTGCCCTCACTTAATCGTCTCCGCACGCGCTGAAACCGGTCGAACCATTCCTGATGTGGATCGACCCCCAGATGTCTTAGAATTGTGGCTGTCAGATCTGCGGGAGTGACCGGATTGTCGTCCACATAGCCACCGGTCGACGTGGTGGTTCCATACACCTGACCTCCACCGACGCCTCCGCCGGCCAGCAGAGCGGTAAAAGCGTGAGGCCAGTGGTCACGGCCAGTTGGCTTTGTCATGCCGTTTTGTGTGATACGACCGATTCTGGGAGTCCTGCCAAACTCGCCAACGGCGACAACCATCGTTGTCTCCAACAGTCCGCGGTCCTGCAGGTCCTGAATGAACGCCGCAAAGGCACGGTCAAAAACCGGACACAAGTCTTTGCTGAGACGTGAAAAGTTTTCATCGTGGGTGTCCCAGTGAGGCGACACCTTGTTGACTCTGCTTTCATCGTCCCAATTGACGGTGATCATTGACATACCAGCTTCGACAAGACGACGCGCCAGCAGCAGGCTTTGTCCAAACTTCGTTCGACCATAACGATCCCGACTCACGGACGACTCGTGCTGCAGCGAAAAGGCGGATTGTGCACGTGAGGCATCAATCAGTTTTTCGGCTGCGGAATATCTTGCTTCCAGCAAACGCACGTTTTCGAGGTGCTGCAGGTTTTCCCCGGACTGAGTTTCAAGTCCGCGGCGAAATTTCTTCCGGGCTTTGAAGCGATCCGCGTTGACGTCATTGGGCAACTGCAGTCCCTGCACGTCGAAGTCTGCATGTGTGGGATCACCTTCCACCAGAAACGGGTCGAAGTGGTCTCCCATGCGACCTCCGGTCTGTCCTGCAATTCTACGATCCTGTCCGACAAACTGTGTGTACCATGGCAGCACCGCAGCCTCCGGCAGACTGCCTTGGTCGTTACCGAACTGGCTCACGAGCGACGACAGCGAGGGCCAGTCTTCCGGTGTCGCCTGATCAGTGACAGGCGGGCCGAAGTACGGACGTCCGGTATAAATTTCGCTGCATGCCGGACCATGGACAGGCATGCGGTGTGTCATGGAGCGCAGCAGGCAGAGCTTGTCCGTCTGTAGAGCAATCAACGGCAGGTGTTCACAGACGTTTATGCCTGGCACGCTGGTGGCGATCGGTTGAAACTCACCGCGAATTTCCGTCGGAGCCGCAGGTTTCATGTCCCACAGGTCAATGTGACTGGGGCCGCCAAACAAAAAGATGAAGACGCACGAATTTGCTCGGTGTCTGCTTGATCGGGTATCACTGGCCGAAAGGCCACGCAGCCTCGCAAGCTGAGCGGCGGATAGCCCGACTGAAGTCAGTCCGCTGTGGTGCAGGAACTGACGTCGGCAGACCGTTCGGGCGGATGGAACGTAACTGTTGCGCATGGGCGAACTCGTAGACGATACGTTGGCGGTGCAGCACCCGAGCAGTGACGGTATGATCGTATCTCAGTGACGCGACACATGCAATCTTTTGCTGCCCGTGCCTGCCATCTGTTCACAGGAACGACACATGAAGCGACGCAACCACCGATCGTGCGTGAATTCTCTGCACTTGTACAATTCGGCGGCAGTGTCGAGTATGCACCGAAGTGAAGTGTGCCGAGATGATCGTCATCACGCACAAATTTTATGTTGAAGTTACGTAGTGCAAATGCCGGGTTCGATGCTTTCATTCCGCACGGGAACTGTCACCGTTCTACTGATCGCCATCAGTCTCAGCGGCGTATGGCGATTTCGTCGGTCAGTGTCAACCGGCGGTTTAGCCGACACGATCACGCTGGCGGATGCCGGTCAACCGATTGAGATCGTTGTCCATGGTCTGGATTTCTCCTGGCGGTTTCTGAGCCCGGGCCCGGATGGAATTTCTGATACGAATGATGATCTGTTTTGGTATCATCAACTGGTGTTGCCACCACATACGCCCGTCGATTTTATTTTGCGCAGTGACGACTACATTTACACGTTTGCGCCGGGAAATCTGAAAGGCGTTGCCATTCCGGGACTTGAAAATACCGTGCACTTCGAGACTCAGGCGGCTGGCTCCTATCCGCTGGAGGTCGACCCGTTGTGCGGCTACCGACCCTATCACGATGACATCATGGGAGTGATACTGATCGATCCGGCCTTGAGGCCAGGAGAGGTTCATGAAGGAGGTCGTGTTGCAGGGCCAGATTGACAGTGACATTATCGATCGTGCGACTGGTCGCAGAGCAAGCCGTCGCCCGGGCCTGCCGATCAGACTGTTTCGTCCCGGGCATCGGCTGTGGCCATATTTGTCGAGCATGGCAGTCGCGTGTCTGATCAGCTTTTCCAATATTGGCTGCCAAAGCGGCGATTCCGTTTCCGACTTGAATGAAACAGTTGCGAACACGGTGTCGGTCGAGCCGCTGTTTCTGGATGTATTCGAAGGGCAGGACATCCAGGCCGCGCTGAATCGTGCTGCGATGGCGGGGACGGGGTCGGTTGTCCGCGTCCATCCGGGAACCTATGCCCCGCAGCGTGCCGGGCAGGCATTCCTGCAGTTTAATGCTGAACATGACGGGCTGACTCTGGAAGCGGTTGGCGAAGTGATCTTAACGGCTGCCAATGCGGACATGGCGGATGTGAACGCGGACTCGTATCCGGCGATTGTTAATCATGTGGTGTATTTTGGAGACGGGATTACTCAGCTGACAGCGATCCGAGGCTTCACCATTACCGGTGCGAACAGCTTTCTGACACAGGCGGAAGCAGCGACACCGCTTGAGCCGGCAGCTCGTGATCCGCGCCTGAAGCCGGCCTTGTTCTTTTACGCCGATGGTGGTGCGATTAAGATCTTTGGACGTTCTTACCCGAAAATCGAGAACAATCGAATCGTTGACAATTCCACCAGACTGTGCGGGGGAGGCATTTCCATTGAACATCGCGGCCTGCAACAGGGGCACGTTGCAATTCGACACTGCGTTTTTATTAATAACCGCTGTCCAGGAACGGGAGCCGCTGTTGACGTTCTGGAACGCAGTGGTGCGATCATTGAAAACTGTCTGTTTGTCGGAAACATCGCGAACACCGGCATGGACAGGATCGCAGGCGAATTCGGACTCCGATACAACGGTGAACACGGCTGTGGTGCGTTAACCGTTTTTCCGGGGTCGAGAGTCGAAGTCCGTCGCTGTACATTTACCGCAAACTGGAATGCCGTGGACGACCGTGGCGCTGGTAATCTTTATGAAAACAGTATTTTCTGGCATAACACGGCTGGCGACGGATCACGTCCTGGTGCTCCTTACGAAATCGACATTCTGGACGCAACGGGTGTGAGTGGGTGCCTGTTGGGTGGCAATACGCCCGATTTGCGTGGAACTCTGGACGCCTCCCGCAATACACTGGATGCTCCTGATCCTGATTTCGATGAAGACTTTCTGCCCAGATCAGCAGCTTATGTGGACGTGGGCTACCGTACAGCAACTCACACAAGCTCCTCTGACTCGAAATGATCATTGAATTCCTCGGACGATTGTATGAAATCCTCGGCATTTATTTTGTTTACCGCGACTGCACTTGTCGTCCTGGGCTTCCTGCTCTGGCCTGCTTTTGATCAGGGGGAACCGGAACAGCCGGCTCAGACGTCGTCGAGCGTTGAACCGTCAGCGGTATCCCCCAACGGTGTCGGTGTTCCCGTCCTTAAGCGGGCACCCGAGTTCGAATTGACCGACCAGAGCGGCGCCGCTTACGGCAGCGCACAGTTGCAGGGCAAAGTCTGGATCGTGAACTTCATGTTTACCCGCTGCACAAGTACCTGCCCGTTGCAGACCACGCGTTTGATGGAAGCTCAGGCTGCTTTGAGTTCTGATCCGGTCTGGGATGGACTTCGGTTTGTGAGCATTACGGTCGATCCTGAATTCGATACTGCTGAAGTGCTGCAGCAGTATGCGGCGGGGTACCAGGCGGATCCCGACCATTGGAAGTTTCTGACGGGTTCGCGCGAAGCGATCTGGCAGCTGTCGGCTGAGGGTTTTGGGTTGCCGGTTCGAGACGACGCTAAGAATAGTCAGATGCCGATCCTGCACGATCCTCGGTTTATCGTTGTTGATCGACTGGGGCAGTTGCGTGGCGTGTTCAACTCGCAGTCGCCCGAAGCGATTGTCGAATTGCGGAAGACACTTCAGTTCATCGTCGGTGAGATTGCCCCTCCACCAGAGTGGCGCGACGAATTCCCGACATCTGCTGAAACAGAAGCTCCGCAGATGACTCACCTGGTTCAGCCGCCGGAAGTTGCGGACACCGAGTGGCTACAGCGGACGCAGCAGGCCCAGTTGGCGACACGGGATCAGTTCACAGTGTTCTGTGACTTTCAGTTTCAGGACCGGCGGGCAGTCAGTGGAATCGATTTTCAGCCACAGATCGTTGATGAACAGAGGTGGCGTCTGCAGGTCAATCACTACGATCACGGCAACGGCGTCTGTGTCGCGGATGTTGACGGTGACCGTCTGTACGATCTCTACTTTGTCAGCCAGGCAGGAAACAACGCACTCTGGCGGAATCTGGGGGAAGGTCGTTTTGAAGATATCACCGAGCAGTCAGGGGTGGGAGTATCCGACCGGATTGGTGTGACAGCGAGTTTTGCGGATATCGACAATGACGGAGATGCCGACCTGTACGTCACCACCGTTCGCGGTGGAAACATCCTGTTCGTGAACGACGGGGCCGGGCATTTCACAGATCAGACTGAGAGTTCCGGGCTGAATTACGTTGGGCATTCTTCAGCCTCAGTCTTTTTCGATTACGACCGCGACGGATTGCTCGACATGTTTCTGTGCAATGTCGGGCAGTATACCACCGATGAATTTGCGCCCCTTCGCGTGGACCGAACCAGCTCTTTGCCCGCCGGGACGGACCTGAGCTATTACGTGGGAACAAAGGATGCGTTTGCCGGCCACCTTAAGGACAATCTTACTGAACGCAGCCTGTTGTTTCACAATGAAGGCGGCCTTAAGTTTCAGGAGGTATCGGAAGCAGTCGGGTTAGCCGATGAAGGCTGGGCCGGTGATGCCACACCCGTGGATGTGAACGGCGACGGTTGGCTCGATCTGTACGTGCTGAACATGCAGGGGAACGACCAGTACTATGAGAATCAGGGCGGTCAGTCATTCGTACGGAAGAGTCGCGAAGTATTTGCACGCACACCCTGGGGAGCGATGGGAGTCAAAGCATTCGATTTTGAAAACGATGGTGACGTCGACCTGATGGTCACCGACATGCACTCGGACATGAGCAAGGATGTCGGCCCGGCACTGGAAAAACAGAAGTCTGACATGCAGTGGCCCGAAAGTTTTCTGCAGAGCGATAATGGAGGCATTTTCGGGAACGCACTGTTTCGCAGTGACGGCGCTGGCGTTTTTTCAGAAGACTCTGATGAACTGCGTGCCGAGAACTACTGGCCGTGGGGGCTGAGTATCGGCGATCTGAATGCTGACGGATTCCAGGATGCGTTTGTCGCGTCCAGCATGTGTTTTCCGTACCGCTATGCCGTGAACTCGGTGCTGCTGAACGACCGTGGAGAACGTTTTCGCGATGCGGAGTTCATTCTGGGGGTCGAGCCGCGCCCGGACGGGCGGTTAACCAAACCCTGGTTCTTGCTGGATGCTTCCGGTGAAGACCGCCAGCATCCGATGTGTCAGGGGCGTGAAGGAACGGTCGTCGTCTGGTCAGCCCTGGGGTCCCGGTCTTCTGTGCTGTTCGACTTCGACGACGACGGTGACCTGGACATTATCACCAACGACTTCAATTCTGAGCCGCTGGTGCTGGCCAGTGATCTGTCTGCCACGGCGACAGCATTTAATTATCTGAAAATCAAGCTGGTTGGCAGTCGCTCAAATCGAGACGCGTTAGGAGCCACCGTGAGAGTCGTGACAGGGGAGACGACACAAACTCAGTATCACGACGGGAAATCGGGCTACCTGTCTCAGAGTTT
>Ga0315316_10000466_pt1 | contig 26883 bp, 46 predicted proteins | sample M160m3416metaG_FD_203702 | JGI IMG/M metagenome (GOLD analysis project Ga0315316, IMG submission 203702) | Ammonia-oxidizing marine archaeal communities from Monterey Bay, California, United States - M1 60m 3416 | ecosystem: Environmental > Aquatic > Marine > Intertidal zone | place: USA... | reverse complement strand
ACCCCCATGTGTCCCAACCAGATGTCTTTTTACGAGCAAACAGTTCAATCCTAGGACGGTTACCACATAGTTCAATTATACGCTCTCGTATAATATCTGGTTTCTTACTATGTTCTTCAGGGATACTTGCTATAACCTGTTTGACCGCTGCGCTTTCACGTTTTGGTTTTCCCTTTACCCCCAAAAGACATATTTCAGCGTTTGCCCTTGTCCAGTTACCCATACCAGTAAACCAACTATCAGAGCGTGTTTTTTTCACCCAGGTGAAACCCACTGTCTTGTACTTAAAACCCCATGCCTCAAGCACAGAAAATGCATCTTTTAATAATGGAAATGTAGCCCACATGAATAAAAATGAATCATGGTTTGATATATCCTGTATTGGTAACTGTGTTATTTCATTAGTTGTCATTAAATCATATTTGAAACCAGCACCACGTTTTCCAGCCCTTGCTTTATCATTATATGACCACGGAGGATCAGCGTATATGATATCGTATTTTTTATTTGGTAGATTCAATTTTAATCCTCTTTCTTTTCATATGTTCTCTAACAGCATTACGTTTACGTTCCTTTATACAATTACCACAATATTCTTTTGGACGGGTTCGTTGTATAAAATAACCAACTGGTTTACCACACATAACACAAGGAGCTAAAGACGCTCCAGCATAATCCAAAGAAGAAGTTAACTCCCAGTCGGCTTGTTAATTTTTGTTAAAATCAAATCAAGCTTTTCCTCCAACACTCTTGACTTGTCAAGAATAGTTCCCATAAGTTTTTGGTAATCTGCTGATGACGTTTGTCGGTCTGGACCAGTGTACTCCTTTGCGTTATTCGTCTTACCCTTTGCGTTATTCGTCTTACCTTCATATGGTGCATCAAAATCAGTCTTATCAATTTTCAATGAATCTTGGATCTCATTTATCCTGACTTTGGCTGCTGCTTTCTGTTGGTCATTTGAATTAGACGTCCTTTTTAGAGCTGACCATTTTAGTTTCAACTCCTTCCATAAGGCATCCTTATCAACTTCTTGTTCTTGTTGTTTTGTTTCTACCATGATATTATAATTTTAAATTCACTATATAAACATTGATCAATACTGATCACCAATGATTATGCTTCAATCCTTGCTTCCACTTTTTCTCTTGAGCCCTACGTTTTATATCGCTTCTATGTGCGTCGTACATAAAGTAGTCAGGTCCTGGTTGTCCTTTTGGGTCTCCGTTTCTGAGTTTCTTTTTGGTAGGGTGTTCACCATAATCATCCTTTTGGATGTAACTGCCTAATCTATGACGTAAACCATACCTATATCTTCCGAGATCTGGCTTATGTTTCTGATATGGACCACCCCAATTACCTTTAGTTGTTCCAGCGTATACAGCCTCCTTATCGGCATTATACAACTTATAGTTACCACCAGTGTTAGGTACACGGCTAAGATTATTTTTAGTTAATTTGTACAATCTTCCTTCTCTCAACCATCCCATATGTTATAGGTATATTCTAAGTATATGAAATTTAATTTTAAATATAATTTTATTTATCAACAAAACCGATTCTTATCATGGATAAACAATATTGGAATAATTATTATAAAAAGAATAAAGAAAGAATAATAGAAAAAAACACAGAGTGGCAGCAAAAAAACCAGAATAAAGTTAAGAATTATCTAGCTGATTATTACCAAAAAAATAAAAAGGATCTAATAGAGAGACAGAAAAGATACTATAAGGAAAATATTGATTACTATCGTGACTATATGCGTGACTATATGAGAAAATACAAAGGGTATAAGACTAAGCGTGGATCATACAAAAAGAAAATATAACTAACAGTGCCAAATTTTTTTAGGCTAATGGGCTATAATTAAAAAAAATCTTAAAAAAAGGCACCGCCAACTCCAACTAAAAGCAATAACTCATTTACATTGTTACTTTGCCCTATGATAAATCACCACATGTTGTACATTTTTGAAAAGACTCTGTTTTATGTGGCATTGTTTACTCCAAAACCTTTACTACCAAACGCCAAACTCGGATCACGATATATCCCAATTGGAAAAAATCCTAACTTATAACATTCAATCCATTCATACGAGCTTTCAATACCACTATTCATTGCTAACTCATGATGAGTCTCATAGTCATAATATTCGGTTGATTTTAGAAATCTTTTATCTACATTATTTTTTTCCGAATAATGTATTCTCTGAAGTTCGTTTTTTCTTAGTTTGACTTCTGGTTTTTTTTGATACTTTTTTATGTATTCTAGTATCTGTTTACGTTTAGTATGGTATCGTTTGTTTTGATATTCTAAACGTTTTTTTCTATCTTTAAGTGGCATCTCTATTGTCTCCCGAATGCTTGCGCTTCTCCATATATTCCCGTAAAGTCAAACTTGAAGTCAACTTCTCGTAGTGGGAGCCAAACTTACCACACCATATCCTCCAATAATCTTCTGATATATTATTCTCCTTTAGTTGGTATAAACGATAACCAGTTGATGGACTTCCGTCACCTGGAGTCCAATTTCTCATATATTCCCAAAAGTCTTCATGAAGAATTTCCCAATCATCATTACGCTCTCGTCTGTTTACATGTGTGTATAGATGAGTTAATAGATCATCACTATCTTTACCTTTATCAAACTGTTCCTTTGTTATTTTAAATTTACAATCTGGGAGTATTTTTCCTAATATTGCATTACATGTGCTTTCACCTAAAGACTCCATCTGGATACAAAATTCACGATCTAACTGTTCCCTACTAAGGTAGTTTTCTAGATAGTATCTAAGACCTCTTGTTTTAAATTTAGTTTTCATTTTTAATAATGTATATCATATAAGCACAACCAATATTTTTTATCGGTTTGTTCTAACATCCAATTCTTTGCTTTTTCAAAAAATTGTTTATCACGAATTCCCTCTCCTCCACTATATCCTGTGTTATCAAATAACCAACACCCACTTTTACTACCAGATAGTGAAAAGTACATAGCTGTGTTTCCGAGATCTTCCATTTTTTTATTCTTAAGATTTTCTGTTCCCAACTTATGCCATTGTTTGAAGTCTTCTTGAGAAAATTCTATAAACTTCCTAACTAAATCATTAGGTATCATATTATCCCATCTCTCCTCTCCCTGGTCAATAATTAGTATCGGATCATTAGGATACTCTTTTACATCCCATCTACCAGACTCTTTTACACCTTGGAACCAGTCAATCCATTGACCTTTCTCTGACTCGTCTTCTAAAAACTCTGTACAATTATTACCAACCAAGAATTTAGTATCACCCTCTGCTAGTATTCCTATTGGTTTATGCAAGACCTATCACGTCCTTTGGATTCACATACCATGGTAATTTATCATATATGTCCATATGCAATTGACTTCTAACTCCTGATTTCTTTGCTTTAGGTGTAAGTTCTTTTGACTTGTATTTTTTATTATCAACCTTCATCCAAACATGTAGAAATTTTCCATTTGCTAAAGCGTACCATAAATCAATCTTATTGGTTCTCACATCATCAATCATTATTGGATGAGTCTTGTGGTATTCAGGTGATGATGAATTTGGTCTACAATAGTGGACTGTGTGTTTTTCTTTTGGTTCTACTTTCTTTTTTCTAACCTTTGGTTTAGGTGTTGGTTTCTTTTTAGATGTTTTCATTCAGAACTCACATATCCCATACTTTCGCCATTAAGATGAGATAAATTGTGTTTCAATCTCTGCTCTTCATTTTCTAAAGTATCTATAATAGTAAACACTGTAAAACAAATAACTTGTAACCAATGGTGATCATTATCATTATTATTTATTTCATTCAAATCCCATTTACCTCTATGTCCATTAATACTTTTGTGAAATTGATTCAGTGTTTCATTTAAACCACTTCCCCCATTATGGTCTATCTGCCCTGCCTCTGTAATTTGAATTTCTTTAAGTGATTCTAGCTCCATACATTCTAGATATACGGACGATACCATTAGTATGTAATTCATTGAGTTTATAGTACACTCTTTACAATAAACACAGTTGTCGTTGGAATATCCACCAGGTATCCAACTCATTCTTTCAAACCATCCAGTTGAATGGTGTGCCCAACTCTGGTGTTGCAGTCCTCTCATTCTAAATCTATAGCCAAATTTAAGTTCATATTCTGAATTTATAATATGATTACAATGTTCGCACCTAAAAACAGAACCATTATCTGGTTCTATATCAATTTGATGTATTTCAAGTAACGAAGTGTCTACTTTGGTTCCCTTCATTTTGCCTTTGCCTCCTTGAGTGACTTGTAGCCCAAAACGGATTCCATCCATAAGATTTTTCTTTTCTCAACAATCATCTTTTTCTTGAGGGATTTTATCTCACATGACCAATCTACTAATGTTCTTGTTTCCAAAAATTCACATCTATTACTAAGTTTGCAGAAAATTAGCCAATATTTCTCATAGAGAAGTTCCATAGCTTCAAGTTTCAAAGCTTTTTTATTCATTTCAATTCCTCCACATCTATTTCCTCATCTATTTCATCATAGAATGATTTGTAACAATCTCTGCATTGTGGTGGATAAGATTGCCAATCTATTGATTCATGTGTGCATTTCATTTCGATTCCTCATTTTTAATGCTTTCATGTCTATTCCTTCTACGTTCTTCAAGTTCCATCCCTATCAGAGCTGTAACAGATTTGCTAAGATATACACTTGCTCCAATTATGATTGGAATTGTTAAAATTACATGTAGTTCAGCACTTTCTGGTATACACAATTCATCAAAAAACGGTGTTTTATAACAAGCCAAATTATATTCTATTGTCTCTTTAACTAACTTTACAGTTTTTTCAATCATTTCGATTCCTCCTCATGACATACACATTCACATTGTATTTTTTCACCATTATTATTCTCATTATAATGATGACCACAATCTATACAATAACTAGTCATTTCGATTCCTCATCTTGTGCTTCCCTATCTAAATAAGGTATCAGTTCATGTTCGTCTCCCATGTCTTTAAAAATAGATAGTTTGTCATAGAAATCCTTCATGCCGTCTATGTGTTTAATAAAACAATCTTTACACATAACAGTATCTCGAATATGATTGTATCTGATTGTATACCTGATATCTGTTTTTGCATTTTTATTATATCCTGAAAAATAATTTTCTTGAGTGCCTTCTATAATATTATATCCAGGGCTTCCTCTAACATCATTCAAACATGAGTAACAACACCAATTACTTCTTGGAACAGTTTGCTTCAGTCTGATATCAAAATCATTGCTACATGTTTCATATTGAGTCATATTATTACACCTATCATAATTGTCATTTCATTGGTAAAGTCTTTCATTGTATTTTCTCACATAATTCTTGATTCTCTTTTTTGAATACAGTGTGTTTCCAACCTTTATGTTCATACCAGTAAATATGATATGACCTCGAAGCAGCAGAGAAACTAAATAATTCATATACGTTTGCATAGCATTGTTCACATAGTTGTTCTCTATCCCAATTAGGTGCAATAGTTTGATATCTCCTATGAGTTAATTGACAACATCTACAACGAACCATGTAATTCCTCTACCATGATTTAGTCATCCTTTTACCAACAGTAGAGTAATCAAAAGTCCTCTTTTTCTTATATTTACCTGATTTCTTATACTCTCTTTTCTTGTATGATTTTTTTGTTTTCTTTGATGATTCTTTATAGTCATCAGTATCTATTATTATCTTCATAATCATAATCAATCATAAGAAATAAAAATTATTTATTTCGCTATAATTCTAATCCAAAATCTTTTGCGAAATTATAGAATTTTTTATATTCTTCCAGAAACATTTGTCCCTTTTCTGTTATAACGTAAAAGTTTCCCTCTCTTTTACTATCGGATCTTATCTCTATTACAAGACCAGTAGATATAATCTTGGACATTAGTTTTTTCAGTCTGCTATGACAAACATTTGATTTAGTTATTACAGATGTAATACCTATACCCTCACGTCCTGCATAGTCTACTGCCTCCAATGTTGTTATCAACAACTGTGTTGAACTTCTATATTTTTCCATTAGTCAAATTTCCGTATTCGTCCCATTAATAAAAGTATTAACTCTGAAAGATTCTCCGTTGCTGTTTTCTTGTACAGGTTTGGATTTTCTAATCTCGCAACTTTACCTTTATTGTATAATTCATTTAATATTAATCTGAGAGTTTGTCCTTTTCTTGTTAACTCCCATTTACCTTCTCCAGGAATCGGTTGGACCCATTGATTCAAAATACACATCTCCATCATCAATGCATACTCTGGTGGGTCTATCCTCGGTTCTTTCTTGCCCATTTTTTCTTACCTCCTTTTCGTGTTTTTTTCTTTGGTTTATCTTTTGATTTATTTCCAATCATTAGATTACCTAGTTTCGAATAGTCATCAGTGAAAGAGTTTTTATTATTTTTATTATTTGAAGTGTAATCAAAACTAGAGCCCATCTTAGACATAGCGTCACTCATCTGTCCAGACATCTTTCCAACTTGATTAACTGCGTTAATAAATTTAATTGATATTTTTCCAATCTTTTTTTCTAATGAGACACCATTAGATGACTTTTCATTCCACCCTTTTTGTTTTCCAATACATTCAACAAAAACTTTCAGTAATTCATACCCTTCAGATGAAAGTGATTTTATTATAGAGCCATCACTGTTAACAGAATCTAAATTTATAATAAACTTATTCTTATCATCATTAAGAAAAAAGTTTATGGACATTAAAGATCCTACAGCATTTGGTCCCTTAAACAAAGAACGCTCGTTCAAGAAAAAACAAGCATTACTATAGACCTCTAATCCTTTCTTTGTAGGAAAATAAATGGGGTCTTTTTTCTTTGGTATATGACCTAATGTTACCCAAGCAAGGTCTTCTATTTTTTTTGTTAGTTTGGAATAGTTAATCATCTTTACCACGAGTTAGACCATTCAGGTCATCCAACATTTCGTTGACATTTGATGTGTCATCTGAATTGGATACCTTTGTCAGTTTTCTGAGTCTTATTCTTTTCCTCATCACTGCCAGAATGATACCAACTATGGATAAAGCAAAGAATACAATTCCTGCACTATTTGCTGCTGTTATTTCAGACATAGTTATCATAATCATAATAAGAAATAATAAAAGCGTTTTTATTCACGTTCTGATTTTTCTTTTTCTATATATTTAAGTAATTGCTGTTCAATCTCTAACACTCTGTGACCCTTAAATGTTAAAGCATATTGTGTGACATAACTATGTTTTATCAGTTTTACTTTACTCAGCATATTTTCTTTTAATAGTTTTTTTATTATGTAATATGTGTTAATTTTTTTCGATTTATTTTTACTTTTGTTTTTTAATTCTCTCTGTATATCACTATACCTTGTTTTCTTTCTTTTGCTTACATAATTTAAAACAATAGAGTTTTGTTCGTTTGATACAACAGCACACATTTTTGAGAAAACAACTGCGGTATCAAATAAAAAAATATCATTTTTCTTATACATTATCAGTATATCTTAGACATTGCTTCTATTGCTTTCATTCGTCTTGCTATATCTTCAGCTTCTTGTGCGATGCCTTCTTTCTTTTCAGTTCCTGATTTTATTTTTTCTTTTGCGTCATTAAGTTCTCCTTCCAACTCACCTATTCTTTTTGTTAGGTTCTCCTTCTCATCATTCAAAGCTTTCTTGAATGGTGTCTCAAGTTTGACTTCTGGTCTTGTCACTTCGGTTGGAGTTGTAAGTTCAGGTGCTTCGGATGATGACTCTGGTTCCTCACCACGTCCGATAATTTTGAATCCCATTGTAGTTAACTGAAGTTATGGTATATATAAAATTATAATTATTTACGTCTGAATTTTCTTGGTGGACTTGAATAGATACCTTCAGGCATTAATCCCATCTTATGACATTCATTCCACTCTTTAGCATTCATTATACCACTATGTACAGCTAGTTCTTTATGAGTTTGAAAGTTATAAAAATTATCATCAAATCTATTAATTTGTGATTCCTTCAAACATTTCTTTGAACAATAATGTTTTTGTTTTTCTTTTACCCTTCCATTGAAAACTCCAACAAACTCTTCACCACAAGAGCCACAAATGGATTTATTTCCTTTTTTCAAGTCTATTCACGTTTTCTTGTAATGCCTTTATTTTCACTCTTTGTTTTATTTCAGTTGGTGTCATATTTGGAACTAAAACATCGAACCTTCTATCTGGTTCATAGTCTTTCATTTTCTGTAGTATCTCTTTTCTCTTTGCATTTCTCTTTGGCATACTTATGATTTTTGGGAGTTCTCCATTCACAACACAGTTTGCAAACGTTCTCTTGTAATTCATTCTGTATATCTTCACTTCCTGGTCAAAGTTAACACCACTAAGACTTGTAATTATATTCCATACATTCACGTTCTTTTTTTGCCCCTGTCTTGCAACTCTCCCAACTATCTGATCTCTTTTTGCTGCGGTCCATGGGTACCCTGCAAATATGATATTATTACAAACTTTTTGAAGACTATCTAGACCTTCTGCTATAGGTGTTGAACATATCATTATATCAGCTTTCTTAAAGAATTTGTTTTCTAATATACCTGACTTGTCACTACCTGTGAACAATGTAACCTTATCACTTGAAAACCTTTTTGATAATTCATCCTCTAGAAAATCAACTATTCCTGTAACATATTCTGTAAATATTATATATTTTCCACCATTACTTCTGATTATCTTTTCTATATCGTCAATCTTTTTTTCTATTGATATTCTCTCTAGGTCTAACCAAGTCAACATTGGTTTATCATTCATTATTAGATATGACTTGTCGACATTCAAATTACAGTGTACATCAACAACATTCTCATTGATTTTATATGGTTTTTTATCTTTAACATGCCTTGTAGAATTTAATACAAATTCAGTGTGTAAGGCAGATGCATTTTGGAAAGTAGAATGTGTTTTAACATTCTTGTATGACTTTCCAGTCATAATTGTTAGTAGTGAATGAGCTTCTCTTAGATTATTTACAACTGGAGTTGCTGATAGCAACAGAACTTTTAATTTCTTATTTCTAGATCTTATTCCTTTCACAAATGACTCTATATTATGTCGTCTCTTTGATATTGTTATACTGTCTCTAATCTTTATATTTTGTACTTCATCCATTACTATATAATCTAATCTTGTTTTAGATAACTTCTTTAGTAAAGGAATTGCCAGAGGTGAACTTAGAGTGTTATAACTAATTATGAAAAAGTCTCTTTGTTTCTTTTTAGTTGTTTTGTAATCTAGAATCTCTCCCTTTGTAAAAACTTTTGATTTTGGAAATGCTTCCTTTATGAATTTTGCCCATTGTCCGTTTTTAATCAACGCATTAGGACAAACAATCAACGTGTTTTTAATTTCTGATTTTTTCATTGCTATAACTGCAAGTGCTGCGTCTGTTTTGCCAGCACCTGTTTCAGACATGTCAAACCAATACCCAATATCATTAACTTTTCTACCTATGTATGTTTGATGTAACGTGAGTTTTGATTTTGTTCCATCTGGTTTCTTTTTCTGACAATAATCATTTTCGAATTCAGTTTTACCTAATTCGAGTTTCTGTTTTTTCCATTCATCAATTACAGATAAACTGAATTTTGATTCATTTTTTTTCTTTCTAACTAAACTGTACTTTCCAGTGTTAAACAAAACATGCCATAGCTTACTCACTGTGAATTTAACATGATCATCAAATAATTTTGAATTACAATCAAAAATAGTTGTATTTCTTGCATGGTACAATATTTCTTTTATAGTTATTGCTTTTTGTTTTTTAATGTTTTGTTGTTTTTTAATTTTGTTAATCGCTGCAAATGCTGTGGTTAAATCGAAATCACCATTGACAATTTTATTCAATGCCTCCATTATCTTATGCATTCCAGCTGGTGTTTTTCGTTCCTCTATAAACAACTTAAAGAAAGTATGAAAATCTCTTCTAGACTTTGGTACATTCAACTCTGTGAATGTGTTTTGAAGCATAGCGTCATCCCATGTGTAATACCACGATATGTTGTTTCCAAATTCTACTAGCCATTTCTTTATTCTTGATTCAGACCATCCTTCCTCATGACCAAAGAAACTTCTCCAACCTTGCCAGTATTCTTTTTTGGTTGATTCCGATACTTTTGTGTTTTTAGTACTCATAATAATCATAATTTATAATTAGGAAATAAAAAATTAATGAAGTTTATACACTTGTCTTTTATCACTTTTCCAACAATCAGTACATAGTTTTTTTTCTCCGAAACATACGTTTCCCTGTTTGCCAGAGATACATGTTACATTTTTGTCTTCACTTGATACGCCTGATGTTGTTATTTTACATTTTACATTTTTCCTTTCATTTAATTTATCTATATTTTTCTGGTACTCGTTTTCTTTTTGATTTATCTCAGCGTCTGATATTCTTATTCTTAGATTCTCTGGAATCAGACTTCCTGATCGCACATAACTTTGTACAATTTTAAATTCATGAGTTGATACCCAGAAGTCAATATCAGGTATACAAAAAGCTATATATGCAATCTTAGCTAACTGCTTTTTACTTTGTATGTCTCCAGCGTCGAACCATCTAAAGTAGTTAGATTCTTTTTTGTTTCTGTCTTTTTCTTTTGCTTCATTTAATAAATAAATGAAAGAGTCTGCCCAACCATCATTGTTTATATTTTTAAAGTTTTCATATAGTACAGCTTGTACATTTTTATTTATGTAGCGAGTAGGTGGGTGTTTCACATAACATATGTCATCACTGCACATTGATTTAGGATTGTTCTTCAATGTCCTTCCAGTCTTACACTCTTGAGCTGGAAGATTAAAACTAAGCCATGGCATTTTTGATGTATTAGAAAACGGTGTCTTCCTTTTACCGAAAACGTTTATGTGATGACTACTCGTCAAGTTGTAAACATTCCCATTTCATTTTCAGTCTCTAGTTCTGGAAGTTCTCGTATCTCTCCCTCTAGTAATTGAAATAGTTTTTCTCTTTCGTCGTTTACTATATCCTTTACTTCTATTTCTTTTAATGATGAAATGAATGTCTTTCCCATTTCTCTTTCTTCAGGGGTGAGGTCGGGTAATGGTATAACTGAATCCAACGAATTTGTTTCATCTTCAAAAGATATTCCATACACCACTAAACTTGATGAGTCCGCACTCATTATTCCAAGTTTCTCCTTACCTCTTGAGTAAACCTTTACAACAAGATCACTATCGGATTCATCTCGCAATGCTGCCAACAATGTGGCATATGGTTTGATGAATTTTTTACCTCTGTTACTAGTATCATCGGGTACACAAAACCAAGATTTATTGACTCGTTTTGATATATCGAATCCATCAAACTTTTGTTTTTTTACCCTACCTAACACTTCCACCATCGTACCAGATTCCTTTATAGAACTGAGTTGTTCTTTTGTAAGAACTTTCTTATGTTCCTTATCTTGTTGGAAATATCTGTTTGTATTACTTGCAGCCTTTTCAATCAGTTCATGGTTAGAACATTTTTCATTGCTACAATGATATTTTTGGTTTACTTTAGAGTCACATAATTGGCAGCACATGTGAAGTAAATCACCAGTAGCACTTTTCTGTGTGTTACCAATTTTTATTGGTATTTGGTGCATGCCGTATAATATAACTGATTTTTCTAATCTCATAATAATCATAATTAATTTTTAGAAATAAAAAATTATCTATCTCTAGTAGTTTTTATTATTACATTCATTGTTATTCTTCCATCTTTTCTTTTTATAGGTTCACTAAATGATACGTGCCATTTGTCAGCAGCATGGGATTGTCCATCTCCAACAAAATACCTTCCATCAAGACGCTCATATAAATCTGGAATTACCTTTGCTATAAGAAATGGGTCATCTTCAAAATCTATTTCTAATAATATGTGATCAGTTGATGAATTGTCAAACAATTTAGACACTGGTGGTATTTTAACTACTTTTAGATTAACTGTTTTGATTGAGTCTAAAAAGCCATATTTGTTTTGTTGATATGTAATTACATCGCCTTCCTTTATTCTAGATGTTCTTGTTTCAGATTTACTTAAGAGACCTGGACGATATCTCTCATCATCTGAATAACTCATTCGAGGACTGTAACTATCAAGACTGTCTTTCAGAGTTTCAAAAATTCCTTCTTGTACTAGGTGATCTAAATTGTAAACTTCACATATTATCTCGAACAATCTCTCTCTTACAGGTGTTAATCCTCTTCCACGACGATTACTATTATTCGACTCAAGTGATTCAACAATTGCTTGTATAAAGAATGACACATCGTAGAAATTTCCATATGTATCTAAGTATATGTCGGTTTGGTGTTTGTTTCGTTCATCTTCTAATAAGGGACCTATTAGTACATCATCTTGTCTTTTGAAATCAACTATGTCTAATTTATTTTCTAAATCTCTACTAGTGAGTACTTTTTTAAGTCCAACTTTGGATCTTGATGTTTCATATACTTGTGTAGGGTGGTTATCTATATACAAATCCTGTAATTCATTTAGTGTATTTGTTAGTCCACCAACAATTTTGTTATGATTTGATGGATATTGTTGCTTTTCATCATCGTTAACGAATAATAAATGTGAGGATACTCTATAATCAGAGCTGTCTGACTCGTCATTTGTTCTTAAACAATACATACCTTGTTTCTCTAATTGTTTTTCGATGAAAGTCTCAACCAACTTTGCTGCGTAATAGTATGTACTTTGTATTGATACTCCTTCTTGCGATTTGTTTCCGTAATGCATAGAATCATGTTTAACAATCACATCACCTTTTAACCTGAATTGTGGTTTTATTTTTACATTTGGTTCTGTTGTAAGATTGTTATTATGCTCCATGAACACACTGTTCATTCCAGAATGTAATGCCGATAATAGATAACATGTTACATCCATAACTTCCTGAGAGAAATTCTTTGAGTACTTTTTATTGAATTTTTCAAACTCGTTAAGGAAATCTGAAGGTGCATTTTGATCCATATATTTGAATTTATCATATAGGTCGTTTTTAGAAAACAACTCTCTTCTAAGATCATCTTCACTGAAATCAATCACTAATCCTTTCCCTAACACACTATGCGAACTGTATTCACCTGACCAAGAGTCAGACATAGTGAGGTTTGTCATAACCATAGACATATACAGATTGCTTAAAAATGCAAATTCGGTTCTTGGGTTGTCTGGTCTAAAATCAAGTTCCATGTAGAATATTTCATGGTCTGGTTCTTCCAAGTCTCTGTATTTATCAAATAACTCTTTATTCGTAACAACTCTCACTTTGTACGTTCCAAGATTTTCATCTTTTTCAAAGTTTTTTAACTCTGGGTGTAGTTTACGTAATATTTCAATTAAAGATAAACGAACTCCGTTTTTATCATGAAACATTTTTGTTGCAAATATTGAATCTCTGAAATCAAAGAATTCAGTTACAGCGTTTTGAATATTTTTTGGTATTTGTTTTACAATAAATTTATGGTGTGTCCAGAATGTATCAAACAATGTTTGATTTAACGCACTACCTCTTGAACTAGAGATTTTAGCTTTACCTGTTAAACCTCTGAATGAAAAATCATCTGATCCATTATAATATTGATTTTGGAAAGTATTTTTCACCATGGTGTGATTTTTATCTTTTAACCAAAGCACTGATTTGTTTACATCTTTTCCAGTTGTGTCGTATGTTTCAGAACTACCATAATACGAGAATTTTCTACAAGTGACGGATAAAGTAGAACTGCTTTTCTTTCTATAACCACTTGTATTGGTTCTAGTTAATTTCAATCCGTTTGCTTTCTTATAAATAACAGCGTCTTGAATCATACCAGTGCCACATTCTTTCTCCAGATAATCATTCAAGGTTATGTTTTTTAATTTACTGGTACCTAGTCTTACTTGTTCACGTTCTGCATAATCCAATTCTTTTACTGTATTTTCATGTGTATGTCCTATGATGAATGTGAACCCCTCTGGAAAATGATCTGCAAATAAATTATAAAGTCGTTTATCTATTTTTGGAGTTGAAAATATATTATTATGTTTTAATATATTATATACAAATGTACGAGGTTTATTTTTTCTCATGTATTCAGCTGATTGGTTATCACCATCTGGTGAAAAACTCCAACACGTAAACTGCTTTCTCAAAGAATCTAATAGATTACGTGTGTCTTCATTAAGATATTCATCTAGTCTTCTTGAATTTATTATAGATGGATATTTATGAGTTTTAAAATCATTTACTGTTTTTATTTCAATTTTCTTTAACCAATCTGTTATCATACCACTTACTAATTTCTCTGCCATTTTCATTGACTCATCTGTTAATCTATCTCTATCAACTGGTGGTGACCATGTTTTTTCATTTGTGAAATTAATTCTCACACCTGTCATTCCATTGAACTCTATTCCACCTCCAATTGGTATATTGCAAAGGTATTGGTCTGCAAAACTACCATACCCATCAAATGGTGTCGTTGGTAATGAAAAGTAGACTTCTATATCATTATCTTTATCTTCTAGTTTTATTACATCTCCTTGTTGTTGGTGATCTCCGTATTTTAATCCAACTTTATCTCCAAGATCTTCACCCATTAGGTTCTTACCTAATCTATAAACTCCATTTCCTTTAAACCACTCTTTATTATCTGCCTTTTGTCTTCCGTAATCAGATACTTTATTTTCTTTTTCTACTTTCTGCCATCCTTGAACTCTTATAATTACATCAACTGGTTGGAAATCAGAAATGTTTTTACATGATTCTACTAGTTCTAGCATATCGACTTCAGGTTTGAATGTAATCATTATTCTTGTTCCAGTTTCACTCAACTCTCTGTTTTCTATCTCATGCCATTTTGAACCTTCAGAAATGTAAGCATAATGCTCATCTGTTTCTTTCGACCATGTTTCTAAAATTGTAGTATCAGCCATCCTTATGAATGAGAACATTCCACAACCAAATTGACCTGATCTAGTTCTATCGTTATTTCCAGAATCTCCTAAACTCGTAACAACCTCATCCATTACGTTCCATGGTATACCCATTCCGTTTACATCTGTAATTGTTACACGTCTCTTATTGAAGTCGAATTGAACTTCAACGAAGGCTTCAACTCCTCCTTCATCGGATTCATTTGCTGCGATACATCCGTGACTGATTGCATTCACAAGTTGTTCTCTAAATGCTGATACGTTTGATTTGTAAATACTACCTCCTAAAAGTTTCAGCATGGTTCCCACATTTACTTTAGTATTTAGATCACGACCTCCCTCAATCTTCAATACTCTTTCATCTGAACCTACTGAATACTTTTTTACTTTGTATTTTTTCGCTTGTATGTTTTTCATAATAATCATAATTGGTGATAAGAAATAAAAAATTATTTCTTTTTTCTCTCTGTATATTTTTCTCGTATATATGCTGGTAATTGCTGAATAAATACATCGCATGTTTTTCTACTATCACATCCCGAATGTCCTTTATAGTCACACCCTGGTGGTTGTATTAAATAACTTATTTTGGATAATATTGTTTGACTCAATCCTGTCACTTTCATGGGTACTCCGCTTGCTATGATAATTTTATCGTCTGTTTCCATACCATATGGCGCATGTATACATAAATAATGCTTTTTGGTTGATTCCGCTTGCATTGCGTTTTTTACTTTTTTATTGTAATAGTGTCCACTACCTTTTCTATCTACTAGAAACATACCGTTTATGACAAACCCAGAGTCAGTTACAAAAACTTTCTTTTCATATGTTTTTAATAATGATTCTAACCATATAGTGTCAAACTCTGTTGTAGATGATAATCCACTTATGCTTTCACTTATCACTTCTGCAATCAAAGTTACATCATCTGGGTTATCTTTATTATTTTGAATCGCTGCACATATTTTATTTGCTAGTTGTGGTTTAGAATGAAATGTTCTTTCATCCTCGTTAAAATCTTTATACGTCACATTGAATACCATTTCAGAAAAAGTCTCTAACACCTTCATTCCGTTTTTGAAATCATGTGAAATTCTCTCACCTTTATGTGAAACCAGTTTTAAATAAAAATATTCATTTGATGGTAATGTTTCTATTTTTGATTTTTCACTTTCAGCTTTTCTTTCAGTATATCCATAGCCTTTGACTATGAATCTCCCATCACTGTGATCAATTATTTCCATTATCAATAAACCTCTTAAACACTGGGAATCTAAGTTTCTTGTGTGGTCCCTTCATGTATGATACATCCACTTTTCTACCAACCAACGTATCAAGAATATTCCATCTATGTTCTGGATCAATACCAATCGTAGGGACTGGAACATTCGTTGCAAATAATGTGCAGTCTCCAACTGTCTCATCTTCATCATTAGATAGAGTCATAATGTAATCTCTCTTTCCTTCTCGTACTGAAACGATTTTAAATATATCATCATAATATGCTTTAATCTTATACCAATTTGACATGTAAGGTTTTGTATTATCCTTTACAACTATTCCTTCAAGATTATTCTCAAAGCAATATTCTTTTGTTACATCGTTTTTATTTTCAAGTCTTTCTATTAATTTTAATCTGCCAGTTGGGACTCTGGCTTGAAACATTTTCTCAAGTAACTCTCTTCTGTAACTCAATGGTGAATTTTCTAAATTTTCATCACCATATTGTCTTATGTCAAACACAACATAAGTTAATTGTCTCGCATGAACTTTTGAATAAATTCTTGACTTTGATTCATCCATTAAAACTCTTGAACTTGTGTTTGAAAAGTAATCTCCGTTTACAGTTTCTGTAACTAACTCTCCATCCAACACAACTGGAGTTTGCTTAGGAAAGAAATTTTGAAGGTCTGATATTAATTCTGGAAATTTAGATATTTTATATTTATATGATTTCGTGTAACACGCAATTACTTCGTCAGTCCATCCTGACACTATTGCTAATCTTACACCATCACGTTTAGGTTCAAAGACAGTGTTGACAGAATCAAGAGATTGTAAATTATCCCATTCTTTTTGTTTAGGTTTATTGAATTCCATTTATCGTAAAAATAAAAAAAAGTAATTGGTTATCCACCAATTATTGGTGTTGCACCGAATAGAGATTGATCTTGGTCTCTCACAATTACTGTTCCTCTAGGAACTTGCAAGTTCTCGTAAGTTTGTTTGTCTTGCAACATCCATTGACCTACTCTGTTTCCATCAACCTCAAATCCTTTTGGAACAACATACATAGCTGTCATGTAAGAATGACTAGCCATGGATACATCTTGTAAAGAAACCAGGTTTTTTATAGCAACATGATCACTTAGTTCTTCTGTTGCTTCAGGGCAGTTTTGTATACCAGTTTTGATACTGATACCATCTCCATCCAAGCCTTCAGATAAAACCTGTGCGGTCTCATTGCTCAATTTCGTTGTGTCGAATTGACCTGTTTTCATTACTTGCTGTAATGCTTGTTTTGACTGATTTGATTCAACCATAGTTATCATAATAAATACATGAGAAATAAAAAAACTTTTCTATCATCAATTCATTTTCCTTGATTTCTTTTCTCCCATGGTAAATCCTTTTGTTATATTTTTTAGTTTTTCACTACTCCTCATTGCTTTTCCAGATGCTCTCCTGCTTGAACCCTCTGGAAACTCCCTTCCTTCCAAGTCCCACTCCTTTCCAAGTTTCTTACTTGCGTCATATGATAGATATCTGAATAACACCTTATAGAATTCACGTAAGCCGAATATCTCTATGAATCTTATATAGAATTCTTTGTTATCATCTATACTCTTATCTAGAAAACGTAAAAATATCTCATCACGTTTAACATGATTACCATCAACATCTTTACGAGTCTTATTACTTGATTTTGAAAGGACTTCATACTTTAGTTTGTATATTGGAAGTAAATCGATTTTGTCTCTAAGAGTTTTTTTCTTTGTCATTACCTCTCACCAGGGTTATCATAGGAACAAGATAATTGATCATTATCTACACTCTCCTTTGTATATTGTTTGACTCCATTTTTATCTTCAACTGAGTAGAATTGTGAATATGCTAAACCTTCTAATGTTCGTCCATCAACTATAAAGCATTCTTTCTTTTCAGAATGTTCACTTATTCTTTTTCCATTCATTGGCTCCTTATCAAGAGACCAAGCTTCTGCTAGAATCACAAACATGTTTGGATTAAATATTTTTGTCATCTCTTCTACAAATTCAATCGGTGAACTATTAGCTGTAACTGATTTTAATTCAATTATAATTATTTGGTTTTGTTTCTCTGCACAATACAAACACTCTGGGAGTTTTTCACCGTGACTTTTGAAATCCATTTTTATTGAGAACATTAATTCTGCAAACTTTTTGAGTTCACTGACATTTCTCTTTTTCGATTGTAATTTTAAAAAATCAACTATCTTTGGCATGAAATCAATATGAGTAAACTGTTCGAATCCATAAAATGTTATTTTGTTTACAGACATACAATTTCTCCATTTCCATCATTATTGAATATTTCTTTATCCGTTACATAAGGTAAACCTAATACATTTCCTATATTTTTACTTGGGGTTTCATTACGCATTGAGTAAAATCCATTAATTGAATTTCTGAACCCTCTGTTCATATCAATTGGATTATACGTATCGTCTATTTCTTTACTTAGCCGAATATCTCCTGTTGTTCTATTATCAGAATCGGGTGTTAGTAGTTCAGATATTTGTTCATGTGTTGGCATGACTTCATTCAGAAAAGTTATCCAGTTATCTAACCTGACATTACATCTTTCTTTCAAGTATAATATTTTCATTGATAACTTTGAAATTACATTTAAACACCTTTGAACTGCATAAGGATTTGCTGTACCCTTGCTTGCATAAATACAGTTGTCAATGTTAGCATGTTTCATAATATATTTTCTCATTGATGAGTCTTCTATCAAATCAATCTGTTCCCAAGTTTCAATAAGTTGTGTTATTTTTTCACGGTCAATTGAAAAAGTTGGATACGTACGAGATACATCTTCTAACCTAGTTACAATCCCACATACCTCAAATGGCTCAAAACCAACAGATACACTATAAGGAGATCCATGGTTTATCCTTCGTTTCATTGCGCTAACACTTATGGTTGGTTGATTTAAAGTAGCCAATGCCATCAACATGGTTGATCTATGAACTGTAACCGAAGCCCATGTATCAAATGCCCAGTATGATATATCTGCAATCATAAAGTTACGACCTCAAACATTTTTTCATGGAATGTTTTTCCTTCATCTCTAGATTTTCTGTCGATGTATTGTATTCCATCTAAAAGTTCTTGGTCTTTGTGCTCTATAGCGAATAGAACCAAACTGTCCATCAACTTATTGAACTCAACTATATCAGTTTCCTTTACTTTGTTATTTTTTTGTTCACTCATTTTAATCGATAATAAAAAAAGGGATTAAATAGCACCCACAGCATAGATAACTTCTTTTTTAGCATTGTTTACCACTGCTTGAACTACTTCGAGTTCAATTGGCTGTGACAACCAAGCTGATTCATCTGAACCTAGTGAATCTATCAAGAAGTTTCTACTTGTTTTGTTTGCTACCCAAGTTTTTGCTTCACTGCCGTCTTCAAATTGACCTTCTAGAGGTTTTAGATCGACGAACAGTTTAGTTCCGAAATTTTGTGTGTCAACATCTCGTGGTTCTCCAATGCAGATGAACTTTCCACCTACTTTAGAAACGTCTCCAGAGTTTAGAAATGATAGTCTATCTCCGCCACCAGATGTTGGTTGTTTTTCTAACACCATAATTATCATAATTAATTAATAGGAAATAAAAAGATATCATTTAGTTCTATAATCATGACCTGTTATATTTTTGTGTAATTCTGCGGTTGTTTCTTTTTTGAATCTTAAATTACATCTGTAACAGATCATCATGTATACCCTTATTGTTTTATGTATTTGAAATTATTTTTTATTGAATTTCGTGCAAGAACATCCCTCTATAAGACACTCACGTTTGACCCTGGATTGTGGCTGTATTGTTATTTCTCTATGGGAACAAACAAGACTTGCCTTTAATGGTCTATGCAGTATACAATGTTCGTGATATACGTCACTATGCCTACAAATTTTACATCTCGTTGGTTTATTAGTCATCTCGCCAATCATCTTCAGGTGGTTCGTATTCTCCTTCCGTCCACTCTTCACATTCGCAATCATCATATTTGTTTTGACATTTCTTTGACTTTGGACCTTCATGTTCATCGAGTCTATGTCCGCAACTTCCACACGGTGTGTCTTCATCTACCCATCCGTAATATGCTTCTACAGCAGAGTCACTCCACTGGTCATGGTAACTACCCATTAGATATCATCAACAAACACTCACTACACGTTCTAGTCCAATTAGTCGCAGAAACAAAACCCCCACAACCATTCTTTTTTATGAATTTACAATCAAGCATTATTTTACACCTTATCTTCTAACCCTATCTGGATCGTCTGCTCCACCCGGCATTGAATCCCAATCTGGTTCCCAATCATCTGTGAACTCGTTGCATTCACAATCATCAACCATGCATGGTTCTTTATCATCATCGTTTGTATGATCTGCGAGTATATGTCCACACCCACAGGATGTATTTTCATCCATTGCCTCTCCACCAGAGTTGTCACACATTGCGGTTGTAACACCACATGGTAAGTTAGGATCTTGGTACATCTTTTAACTCATCCTTCAGCATGTGTATATATTCAGATACAATTATCGGTATCAATCTATCAACAACGGTGTCACTATTATCGTGTATGTCTGGGTCATAATCTTTACCAGCTGCACGTTCTTTACCTATGTAGATTAAATCATACCTTTCTAACATCTCTGTTAGTTCTTTCTTAAACTCACGAGCTTTAGAAACGTCATATCCATATTGTGTGTTTATTACGTCAGACCAATCTATTTCGCCCTTCATTTCGATTCCTCAGTTGATAACATTGTGGATGTCAACAATGTGAACATAAAGACTCCTAGACAAAATAACACAATTATGCCATTCATCTTTCACTCTTTGCCTCCATGTCTTCTATATCTCGTTCTTCCATTATCTCTCGTATCATTTTATACATTTTATTATCAAGTCTGCCATACTGTGATTCAACTTCTCCTAGTCTCTGACATATATCATCAAACTCTTCTCGTGTAACACCTTTACACTGATCATCGTCTTCAATATATCCTCCCATAGCGAGTTCCATCTCATCCTCTGTCAATTTTTCTCCTCTCATGAGTCTAATTCTATGTGGGTTGAATACTGGTTGTTTGTCTTCACTCATATTTCTCTCCATCATCTTTCAACCATGTAACCTCTCCTCTTATTCGGTTTGTTGCTCTTTTCTTTCTGTCACCAAATCGTCCCATAACAAACTGTTCCGTTCCAGAGTGATGGTTCTCGTGTCTCTGTTTAATATGTTCAAATAGTTTATCTCTTATATCCAAATCAAATGGACATAGGTTACATCGTATCATCATCATAATGGAATACCATCTCCACCACATTCCTTAAGTGGTATTTTACATGTTGGACATATTTCATCTCCTTTACTGATTTCACAATCCATGCATTTTTGTTCATCGTTAAATCCACACTTGTGATCACATTCTAAAACTTCCACATCTTTGAATTCTACAAAGTATGAAGGTGCTTTGTACCACCATCTTGCAATTCCGTCCTTATCAATATCGACAACACCAGCGGTGTAAGAGTTCTCATTCTCACTGTCAAAGTTACATTCGTTTGTATCTATTGTTACTCTAATTTTCATGGCAATGGTAAACACTCTGGACATTTTGGTCCACCTGTATATGCAAAATACGAATGACTGTGATCCATATTTCCATAGAAAACTTTCTCACAACCTTTACAATGTAATTTCATCCATGGTGAGCCGTTAATCGATCGTGGGTTCTGATGTTTCCTCAAGTCTGCACAAAACCTTTGTTTTTTCTCACACTCTGGACATTGACTTGATATCATTTCTACTTCTCCTTCAGCAAGTTCAAACTTGTCATTGCCTTTACAAACTTCAGGATCACAAGATATACAACCTGTTCCGTTAGATTTCAATCTCTATCACTCTCAAAGTCGTTTGGTTCTATTTCGACTTCTGTTTCATACTCCTCTCCACAATGTGGACAGGTTACTGTTACTGTAAATTCGCTCATTCTAATTCATAACTTCCTTTATTCGTTTGTTATATTCTATTTGTGTTTCCCAGTGTGCTTTACAAAACCAAACGTCTGCTTCGATGTCCTGATAGCCTTCTCCCTTGTCATCTTTGACTCTTACTCTGCATAACGCTTTGTATTCTGAAATTGCTTCGCAATCAACAGCACTACATTTGTGGTCTACCAACGTCCTAGGCTCCATTTTAATACCGATAATATTTCTTTGATCATTTTAAATCGAAGTACCATCTTTCTTCTTCTTCTTTATTATTTTTAAATTTTATTTTTGTTACTAAAGTAAACATCATAATTATAAATAGGAATGAAAAAATCTACCGTTGTTGTTTACTCTTTCCAAGATTGCCCAAATCAATTGAGAACTTGTCCTTGGTTGTTGTTTCTTATGGTTGATTTCCTTCCTAATTGTGATTCATAGAATGACGTCTCTACGCTCTTTCCTATGATTTTTGTTCACTGTTATTGAGGACTATTTCTGTGCCTGGATATTTATCCTCTAACTGCCTAGCCAGTTAATTCTTCAAACTTACATCTTTTTGATTGGGTAGTTCCCTAGTCGCGACAGGCGTCTACTCCAATCATAATTAGTTATGAGATAATAAAAAAAGAGAGGATTAGATTTCTCTAATCTGATTTTGAAACTTGAGACTCTGCTTCTGTTGAAGCTTCGTGCTCTAGTTTGTATTGTTCGCGTCTCTCTTGGTCTGCTGCAAGTGCTTCACCGAACTTTGAGACCATGTCTTCATAGTTGGTTTGTCTCTTGCTTTGCTTTCTGTCAATGGCTTCATCTATGAGAGTTTTCTCAAGGATGATGACGAGGCTACAGAGGTCTTTTGGAATACGTGATGCTTGGTTAGCAACTGCATTGATTTGTGCTTTCGTAGAAAACATTCCATCTTTGCCGTATTTTTCTGCGTTCTCGACATTCTTAGTCACATCGACTGTGACAGAGTGAGATGCTGTTTGTATGGTTGTTTGAGATTCCATAATCATAATGTGTAATAGAGAATTAAAAATAAATTAAATTAAATTTCATAATTAAATATATAATAATAAAAAATATTAGATGAGAACTATCTCAAATTCTTTACAGCGATGGGCTGTCCAACAGCCTGCTGTCTTGAAGTGGTTTGAATCCAAACCTTTCTTTAGACAATGATAACACATTTCTCCGAAAGTACCAACATTGTCATTTGTAGCTCTTGCTATTGAATAGACCTTGTCACAAACAGATGCTATTTTCAAGTTGCGCTCTTTGAAACCACCTTTGCCATCCCAAGCATATACAGTTGGTGCATAGATTTCTGTTTGTAAGCCATGTTCTTTTGCCAAGAACTCACCTATTTTATCTGCACCTTTAGCACCACCACTAACGATGATTGGGTTTTCATATTTTGCGAATATCTTTTCAATTGCTTGCCTTGCCTCCTTTGAATCAAATGCGATTCCAGAACTACCGACAATACCTATACGAATTGTTTTTGTTGACATATCACAATTAGATTGTTTAGTAGAAAAAGATGGTGGGGATTGTTCACATGCCTCTATGAATTCGCGTGGTAGTAACACGTTCTTCATTTCGATGCACTCTTTGAACATTGGACCAATTTGACTTGGTTTGTATCCTGCCAATCCGCAACCGATTCTGGTAACCCAGAATACATCATTAGATGTTTTTGCAGATTCTTTTGCGTGTAGGATGAACTCATCTACATCATCCTTGATTGCATTGAGAGATCTTGTTTTCAAGAATGGTGGTTTTGTATCGACTGGATGATATTTGGTTGGTATTCCATATACTCCGTCACTTAGAACTCCTTTGAACTCATGTGTTTTGATGTTCCAGTTTTCTTTGGCAAACTTTGCAAGAGTGGCTCCGTGCCATCCTTGATCGTTTGTTCCAACGATTACTTTTACACCAGCAGGAAGTCTTCCTTTTAGGAATTTCTTTACACCGTCAAGATAGATTCTGTTGTCATGATCCATGTATCCAGTTACAGGATTACATGCGTACTGTTCAACGTTCATGTTTCCATCATACCTATTCAATGTGTAGTTGATGTTTGTATTCATTTTCATAATTTATCAGAAATAATAAAAAGGGAAGGATTAGTGAACAATCTCCTTACTGTGTCTCTTACTGCATATGAAGCAGTAGTAGTCATTAGTCTGTTCTTTTTGGTGATAGTCCATTAGAATCTCTTCTATCTGTGTCCAAGCATTTTTTGGTTCTTCTATACCAGTGACACCGAATTCCTGATTCAAGTATTCAGGATATCCGTATTTGTCTTTTGGTATTATAACCACTTCAGGCTCTACATGTTCGACAACACTTGCTTCGAATCCATCTGGGAAGTGTATCTCTTCATCCATTCCAAATGGTTTGCATTGCTTGATTGCTTGCATGAACATTCGATTCCAAGATTTGACATCTGCGTATCTGACAACTGTTTCATCATTCTTTGTGAATGATTTCACTTTGTAACCAGAGAACTTGTATTTGTCATCTGGATTCTCTACGACTTGCCAATGGTGACAATCTTCTCCGAATTTCTCTTGTTCTTGCATTTCCAAGAACTGTTCCATTTTCTGGATATCGGTTTCTGGATTGTATGTCTTGTAGTCTTTTCTTGCAGGCATTACAGTTGATGGTTTGAACCCTCTATCGAGTTGTTTCATCTCTGCATTCTGGCTAACACTATTTGCATTCTTTGCTGGTAAGTGTTTGTCTTTCTTGAGAAGTTCTATTGCTTCATCGTGAGCTTCTTGGTCTCTCAACGAATTGTCAATTATTCCGAATGCTGTTTTTGTAGGATGGTTGTGTGAATTTATCACCATCAAGCACTTGGATACTTCTTTGTATGACATCTTTTGTGGATATGGAACTTCGTCTCCGAATTTCTTTTTCCATGTCTCAACCTTCCAGACACCAGTTGTATCTTTGTAGAGAGGTTCCTCTCTTTTTGGTTGATATGCTTTGATTGCAGCTGCTGCTTTCACGAATGACCAGTCAACTGGTTCTTTTTCAGATTCTTTGTCTTCCATGAATTTTCTATTTCTTGCATTCATCTGACGCCATAATCTGATTGATTCTGGTACTTGAGATTGCTTCATTGCAGCGTTCCAGTCAACTTCCATATCTTTGACGAATATAGGCTCGCCTGTCAACGGATTCATTCTCTGGGTTCCGTTTGCTCTCAAGAGTGGCTTGTATGCATATCCATCATGTGGAATACCTTTCATTGCATGATTACAGTCTTTGTTTGGACCGTCGGTTGCAACTCTTACTGGGATGGTGATTTCACCATCTTTTGCAGGCATTCTCATATTGATTTCACCGTCAATCCAGTTTGTTTGAGGTGAGCAGTTGAAACTGCAAGCCTTTTCATACATCGGTAATGTACCGACATTTTGGTCTTCAGCAGCCTGAAGTAATCTTGCTATAGAACGACCAATGAGATTTCCATCATCATTTCCATCTAATTCTATGCCTTCGGCACCGATTCCATTCATGACGAATTTCTCTTCATCATTACCATCTAGCAACTTTGTAGAATCACATCCGAGATAACCACATACAGTTTGACTGATTGGTATTTCTCTTTGTGCACCACATTTTCGGCAGATGCGTGAGACGAGAACGTTTTTCTCTATCTCATCGTTTTGAAGACACTTTGTCTTTGCAGGCTCTTCCAATGAGAAACCTCGAGGTTTTCCATCAGCAGTGACATATCTAGCAAACATCAGTTTGTGTATGTTTCTTGCATTTTCTACAAGCCATGCTTGTGTGACATAGAATAGACCATCTGCTGGGTTAAGAACAGCCCATGCATGGTTACGCTCGTCACGTAATTCGGACACTTTTTCTCCACTACTTTCATCCGATTTGAGTGGATTTTGTTTGTTTGAAGTATTCATTGTAATTTCACTATTATTCCTATCAGAAGGAAAAAACGAATCTAGAGTCAATATGTATCTCTCCCACAATGACAGGCAGCTACTCTTTCCATAGCAGCCCATGTTCCAATTGGAAGACTCATGTCTGGGTTTATCCAGTGGTAGGCTACATTATACAAGAACTCTGTACCTGTATCACGATTGCCATGACGAAGGTTTTCTTGACTCTCCAAGTCGTCTTTTAGATCACCTGAAGTACCGAAGCCGTGAGTACCTTCACCGTACTCGGAATACCACTTGTCATCGTTATCATGCTGTTCATCAACTAACGCTTGTTGAACTTCTTCGTCTAAGCAAGCATAGTGTTTTTCAAGAGCATTTATGAAGCATTTCATGTGAATCCAAACAAATTTGTATTCTTGATTTTCGGTATCTGCTTCATCTGGAACTCTTATGATTTGACATCCAACAGGTATCTTTTCGCTACAGATACTACATGCAGTGTTGTATTTTGCATGCATATGCCATATGTGGTTAACAATCAATTCCTTATGATTATATTGATCTTTAGCCCAGTCTTCAGAACATGCTACCACTTCCAAGAATCGAGTATGATTGTATGAAAGATACTGTTGCCTCCATTCTTCAGAACCGCAACCACA